>Ga0247610_10000241_pt1 | contig 86323 bp, 46 predicted proteins | sample 174DNAGHGhighgp2_FD_193483 | JGI IMG/M metagenome (GOLD analysis project Ga0247610, IMG submission 193483) | Sheep rumen microbial communities from Palmerston North, Manawatu-Wanganui, New Zealand - 1742 DNA GHGhigh gp2 | ecosystem: Host-associated > Mammals > Digestive system > Stomach > Rumen... | reverse complement strand
CCTAGGGAATCTTTCGGTCAGATAGGATAATGACTCATCGGGGCGTCTATCGCCTATCCTCAGTCTCGGCGGGTCATAAAGGGATAAACCGAAAGACAGCCGGCTTAAATCACTATAAACCATTAAACCAACCTTAGCAAGATGGCAAAAATCACATTACATGGTATGTTTGCCCGCGTGATGGGCAAATTCAATCGCTCCGAGACGCTGTATTTCAAGCGCTGCCAGTGCGGCAAAGAGCAATTGGGAGTCGATCTGCTGAACCCCAGCAAAGCGAACGGAAGCAAGAACGTTACTTGCCAGAACGCCCTCAAGACCGCAGCGCAAGCAGCCAAGACGGCACTTGCCGATCCGTCGGAGCGCGCAACGCTCGAAGCGGCTTTCAAAGCGCAGAGTAAGTACACGAGTCTGTTCGCGTACACGGTAGCGCAAAAGTATGTCAAACCTACGTTCAACTAAGCGCTATGACCAGGCAACAGATTATCAAAATCATCATCTCCGTGCTGATCGCAGCACTGACGGCACTGGGCACCGCGTTCGGACTGACGAGTTGTAACGTGACGCGGACGGTGACGACCCAGAGTCAGTACTGGCAGAAAGCCGACACGTCGGTCATTATCCAGACCAAGACGATCGAGACCTACGATGCATCGCGCAAGCTCTAACTCGTGCGAATCGCGACCCCGTCGCTCAAATAGCACTACGTTAGGCTCCCCGCTCTCCCCATTCGAGCAAAGCTCTTTGGGGACCCCAATTAAATTTATTAATCAACCAACCTTAACCCCTCTCATCTGGCTTAGAGGAGCTCCCGCTTGAATCCCTAACGAGGACTTCGTGAGTCCGAGTTAAGAGCGAGGGCATGACGTAGCGCTATCACAAGGGCATAGCCCGCAGTCGCGCGAGTCATAGCCAGCAGCGAATGGCAAAAGTAGAATGGAGTGCCGGTATCGACCATGTGTCGGGCGCACTCAGCAAACCCGGTAAGAACGGACAACACAGCTGCTCAAAGATGCTGCTTGGTACCCACCGTACCGCACCGACCGAGAGCAGCGATTGCAACCGCCTCTACCTCCGCAAGAAAACCAAACGCACCTCGGTGCTCTCTCAGGACGAGATCGCAGCTCGTCTGCGTTTCAGTGCCGTCTCTGCAGCGGTTAACACCCGCGCCAAAGACCTCACGAAGATCGCAGCAGACCGTGCAGCCTTCCTCGAACAGAAGGACACCGCCGGTGGCCGCAAGACCATGAAAGCATGGTACTGGAAAGTAGAGGGTCAAGCCTACGACCAGCAACATTAAACCGGTCTTCGGGTAAAATGGAAGGGTCTCGCTAATACGCGGGGCTCTTTTTTGTATCCCTAATTCCCTAATCCCTAATCTCTAATCGAAAATTCGTTGAATTTTCTTGCGTATGTCATTTTTTTATTGTACCTTTGCGGCGGATTTTAAAGAAATATCGGAAGTAGTACTTCGGATTTTTATGAAATATCAGGAGTAGAACTTTGGATTTTTATTGCAAAACATATAATATGATTAATCGTATTTGTCAGTTAAACAACGAGTTAGATGGAAGTGTATTCCTAATCCCTAATCTCTAATCGAAAATTCGTTGAATTTTCTTGCGTATGTCATTTTTTTTGACTAATTTTGCGCCGCAAAATTGTAGGTCGATTTATGAAGATTGCTTTGGTTACTCAATTGCCGCAGGAGGGCTTTACGCGCCTGGCAGGACATACGCTGTACGCTCCGCTCGAAGAGGCGGAGGTGTTGGTGAGCACGTTCGACAAGCCGGTGTCGCGCGAGATGATTGCGGCGATGCCGAAGTTGCGACTCATCACTAATTTCGGTGCGGGGTTCAACAACATCGACTTGGAGGCCTGCCGCGAGCGGGGTATCCGCGTGACGAACACCCCGCAACCGGTGATCGAACCGACGGCAGAGTTGGCGTTTGCGTTGATGATAGACGTCGCGCGGCGCGTGAGTGAGTTCGACCGCGCTATCCGGCAAGGTACCTGTCAACCGATGGCGGTGATGAATAACCTCAGTCACTCGCTGTACGGCAAGACACTCGGTATATTAGGTATGGGACGCATCGGGCAAGCTTTGGCAAGACGAGCAAAGGCTTCCGGAATGCGGATTTTGTACCATAATAGGCACAAAATCAATGATGACGCGCTCAAAGCGCTTAATGGTGGGAATGATGAAATGGTGAAATATGTGGATTTTCAGACACTGCTGCAGGATAGTGATTTCTTGAGTCTGAATCTTCCCTATACGCCTGAGGTGCATCATATCATCGGCAAACCGGAGTTGGGCATGATGAAAAGGACAGCGTACCTGATCAACACCGCGCGGGGTGCGCATGTGGACGAAGCGGCCTTGGTGGAAGCGCTCCGAAGTGGCATCATCGCCGGCGCGGCATTGGATGTGTATGAGTTCGAGCCGAAGATCAGCGAAGCCTTATTGACCCTCCCGAATGTCGTGCTCTCCCCGCATACGGGTACCGGAACGATGGAAGGACGCATCGCGATGTGCGAGAATGTATGCGATAACATCCTGGCTTTCATCGCCAACCAACCGGACAAGATGAATCTTGTTCTATAAAAAATACACAAAAACTTGCATATGTCAAAAAAAGTTGTAACTTCGGACGCCGCCTTGGTTCGCTCGTCGTTTCTCTCCTCGCTCACCAATTCCCCCGAAAATACGTTCGCATCCTGCGGGATATATGCAAGGGGTGCATTTTTTGCCGTCCGCTTCGTTACACTCAGCTGTGTGATTATTAAAGAGCCTCGTCCCCGACGTATAGGTATGTTCCCTTCTCGGGGGCCTGTTTTGAGGCAGGGGTGCCTCAAAACTCGTAGGCAGGGGGCCGGTACCCCGAAAGGGAAGCATACGCTATCCGAATGGCCTTAGGCTCTTTAACAATCGCGAAATTATATTTCGCCCGTCAAAAAAATACACAAAAACTTGCATATATGCAATTTTTGTAGTATCTTTGCAGCCAAAATAATTGATACTATGTTTTCGGAAAGAGACACGAAAGGCCCGAGTTTGAGAAAGGGTTCGATTGAAGTAGTATGCGGATCGATGTTCAGCGGTAAGACCGAGGAGCTCATTCGCCGTATGAAACGCGCTAAGTTCGCCAAGTTGCGTGTGGAGATCTACAAGCCCGCCATCGATGTGCGCTACAGCGAGGAGGATGTCGTTTCGCACGACCGTAATGTCATCCAGTCCACGCCGGTGGATAGCAGCCAGAATATACTCCTCATGGTGGATGATATCGACGTAGTGGGTATTGACGAGGCGCAGTTCTTCGACATGGGTATCGTCGATGTATGCAAGCAGTTGGCCGACCGCGGTATCCGCGTCATATGTGCCGGTCTGGATATGGACTTCCGCGGTGTGCCTTTCGGTCCGATGCCGGCGCTGATGGCCATCGCAGACGATGTGTATAAGACCCACGCTATCTGCGTCAACTGCGGTGACTTGGCTTATGTGAGCCACCGTCTCGTAGCTTCCGATAAACGTGTGCTCCTCGGTGAGACGGACAGTTATGAACCGCTCTGCCGCGAGTGCTATAACAAAGCGATAGCCGCTGAGAACAATTGATGTCATATTACCATTAGCCATCCGGGATTGTTATACGTATAGCGTCCCGGATGGTTTGTCTATACCGCAGGCGGGTACGCGTGTGGTCGTGCCGCTGATGAAAAAAGAGGTACGCGGTATCGTGCTGCGGGAACATACGGAACCCATCGACCCGGCTTTGGCTTCGAAGATCAAACCCATCCTCGAGGTGAGCGAGACCGCTCCGGTCGTTTCGCCCGAGCAACTGGCATTATGGCAGTGGATGAGCGGCTATTATATGTGTACACTCGGCGAGGTGATGGCTGCGGCCTTACCGAGCGGTCTGGATAAACGCTTACTGAACCCGCCCAAACGTCGTCGCGCGCATATAGCGCCTTATACCGGTCCTATCGAACCGATGCACGATCTAACCCCTGCACAAGCGAAAAGTGTCGATTCCATCGAGACTTTTTGGGCACAAGGCAAAGATATCGTCCTTCTGCACGGCGTGACCTCCAGCGGGAAGACCGACCTATATATCCATCTAATTGAGAAACAACTGAAGGCAGGTAAGAACGTGCTCTACCTCGTGCCGGAGATTGCCCTGACGACCCAACTGACGAGTCGTCTGCAGCGTATCTTCGGCGACCAACTGATGGTCTATCACAGCCGCTTCACCGATGCCGAACGCGAGGAGCGATATCTTCAAATATCCAATGTCCAATCACAAATCACCAATAACTTTGTGGTCTTGGGACCACGAAGTTCCGTCTTTCTGCCGATCCCCAATATCGGTCTTGTCATCGTGGACGAGGAGCATGAACCGAGTTATAAGCAGGCGGAACCCAACCCGCGTTATCATGCGCGTGCAGCCGCTATCGTGCTGGCGCAACAGCATCAGGCTAAAGTGCTGTTGGGAACGGCTACACCTTCGTTGGAATCGTACTATCTGGCGCAAAAAGGCGTGTACGGACTGGTGACGCTTACCGAGCGATTCGGTGGAGTAGAGTTACCGGAGATCCGCTTGATCGACTTGCAGCAGCAATACCTGCGCAAGGAGATGTATGGCCATTTCAGTGACCCGCTCGTGGAGCGTATCCGTCAATGTCTGGCGGATAAAAAGCAGGTTATCCTTTTCCAGAACCGTCGCGGTTATGCCCCGCAACTGCAATGCGTTAACTGCGGTCAACCGCCGCGCTGCGTCCAATGCGACGTGCCGATGACGCTGCACATGCGCGATCATGAGTTACGCTGTCATTACTGCGGGTACCATGCCCCTATTCCGGCCGTTTGTCCGCAATGCGGCGGTGAACTGAAAGCCATCGGCTTCGGTACCGAGCGTATCGAAGATGAGATACAGACCCTCTTCCCGGAAGCCCGTGTGCTGCGCATGGATCTGGATACTACCCGTAACCGCTCGTCCTATCAGGATATCATCAATGCCTTCGCCAACCACGAGTGCGATATCCTCGTCGGCACGCAGATGGTGACCAAAGGTCTCCATTTCGATGACGTCCGTCTGGTAGCGGTACTCAATGCCGATCCGCTCTTTAACCAACCCGATTTCCGCGCCTACGAACGTGCTTATCAGATGCTGGAGCAGGTGGCGGGTCGTGCAGGACGAAAAGGAACGAAAGGCGAGGTGTGGATCCAGACCTTTGATCCGAAGAACGTAGTCTTGGGTATGGTGCAGGCGCATGACTACAGAGCGCTTTACGACCACCAGATTGCCGAACGACAACTATTCAATTATCCCCCGTTTTATCGGGTGATTCGTTTGCAACTGTGCGATCATAATGGCATGCGCGTTCATCGGGTGGCTACTGAACTGCAGACCCACCTCACGCGTATCTTTGCCCACCGCGTATCCGGCGTCATCATCCCGTCCGTCGAGCGTGTGCAGGCCTATACGATCCGCGAACTGACGCTCCGCATAGAGAGCACCGCCAACATGACGGAAGCGAAGCGAAGACTCAAAGAGGGAATAGAACATATATTCTCGATTCCATCGAATAAAAACACGAAACTAATCATAGATATAGACCCGTTATGATAGAGAGAGATAAACGCCGTGTGGCGTACATCAATGAGATGATTGAGTCCCATCATGCCCCGGAACTGGTAGCCATGGGCGAGCAGTACCACGCGCGCCAGCTCACGCGCATCGCGAGAGATATATGCCGACACCCGAGCGTACGCGTGGTGTTGATTGCCGGACCGAGTTCGAGTGGAAAGACCAGCACAAGCCATCGGCTGTGTCTGGAGCTGCTGGCGCAAGGCAAACAACCTGTGGCGCTGTCGCTCGATAACTGGTATTTGAACGGAGATATGATTCCGCTGGACGAGCACGGCAAGCGCGATGACGAGTCGATATATGCGCTCGATATTAAACAACTCGAGGAAGACTTCAACGCCCTCATTGCCGGCAAAGAGATTGCCCTGCCGACCTTCAATTTTACCGAAGAGCGGCGCGAGTATTTGGGTGATACGCTGCAACTGGAACCCGATTCGATCCTGGTGGTCGAGGGTATCCATGCGCTCAATCCCTTGCTGACCGCGCATATCGATCCGGCGTGTAAGTATAAGATCTTCGCCGCCCCGATGAGTCCGGTGACTTTGGACGGTCATAAATGGGTACCGACCCACGTGCATCGTCTGCTGCGTCGTATGAGTCGTGACCTGCGTACGCGCGGTAAGAGTCCGCTGCAGACCATCGCCAACTGGCCGTCTGTGCGTGCGGGAGAGAAAAAATGGATCGAACCGTTCCGCAAGGAGGCGGATGCGCGGTTTGATACCTCGATGGTGTATGAGTTGCCGGCTATCCGCTACGTCGTGGAGACGGCGCTGCAGACGGTACCCGCTTCCACCAAGGAATACGAGGTGGCCAAACAACTGCTCTTTTATCTGAGTTTCTTCGAGGGACTCGAAGCATCGTATATCCCCCGCACCTCTATTCTGCGTGAATTCATCGGCGGAAGTCAATTTAATGTAGGCTAAAACAAGGAAAGATATGAAAAACACATCGTCCTATAAAGAAAAAACCACCTCACAAGGGTGGTTTTTTGTAGCGGGACCCAGGATTGAACTGGGGACCTCATGATTATGAATCATGCGCTCTAACCAGCTGAGCTATCCCGCCTCGCGCGAACTATGGCTCAATACGAATCGCGACAAAATCGCTCATGTGAATTTTCGCCATGTTCTCGCTCTTCGGTCGGAATTTCGTTACACTGTATTCCTCCCGAGTTACCGATTAAAACCAGCGTTTTAATCGGAGAGGAGGAAGTACGTCGACTATACGAATCGCGGGGCGATGAAGTCGTCGTAAGTCACTTCCGACGTAAAAGCGGGTGCAAAAGTACTGCTTTTTTTTGACATGACCAAATTTTTTTGCATTTTTTTGTCAAAAAAAGTATTTTAGCCCACTTTGACGCCGTTCTTAACTGGAGCAGAGACGGTGGTGACTACCAGTTTGCCGTCTGCATCGACTGCGGAGAGGATCATACCCTGGCTTTCGATGCCCATCATCTTGCGGGGCGGGAAGTTGGCGATGAACAGCACTTGTTTGCCCACGAGCACCGACGGATCGGGGTAGCTCTGCGCAATACCGCTCAGGATGGTACGATCACCCATGCCGTCGTCCAGCTTGAATTGCAGCAGACGGTCGGATTTCTTGACGTTCGTGCACTCGAGCACGGTCGCCACACGGATGTCATTCTTGTCGAATTCATCGATAGTAGTCGCCTCTTTGATCGGTTCCGGACGCCAGTTCTTGAGTGCTTCGGCTTTGGCTGCCTCTTCGTTCTCTTTCTTGATACGCTCCAGACGGTCTAACTGACCTTGGATAGCGGCATCCTCGATCTTCTCGAACAGCAGGCTCACTTCGCCGAGTGCCTGACCTTCTTGGAGCATGTCGATACGACCGAGGTCTTCCCAACCGAAGGTTTGGTCGAGTTGCAGCATCGTGCGTAATTTCTCCGATGAAAACGGCAGGAATGGTTCAAAAGCGATTGCCAGATTAGCGGCAATCTGCAGCGCCAGATGGAGGACTGTAGCCGTACGCTCCATATCGGTCTTGGCGAGTTTCCAAGGCTCGGTGTCGGCGAGGTACTTATTACCGATGCGGGCGAGGTTCATTGCCTCTTTCTGTGCATCGCGGAAACGGAAGTTCTCCAAGAGCTGCTCCAGCGTCGCTTTCACGTTCTTGAACTCCTCAATCGTCTGCTTGTCATAGTCGGTCAGTTCGCCGCAAGCCGGCACTTTGCCCTCGAAATACTTGTTCGTGAGCACGAGTGCACGGTTGACAAAGTTGCCGTAGATAGCGACTAACTCATTGTTATTACGCGCCTGAAAATCAGCCCAAGTGAAGTCATTATCCTTAGTCTCCGGTGCATTAGCAGTCAGCACATAGCGCAGCACGTCTTGCTTGCCGGGGAAATCATCGAGGTACTCGTTCAACCATACTGCCCAGTTGCGGCTCGTGGAGATCTTATCGCCCTCGAGGTTAAGGAACTCATTGCTCGGTACATTATCCGGCAGGTTGTAGCCCTGCGCTTTGAGCATGGCGGGGAAGACGATGCAGTGGAAAACGATGTTATCCTTTCCGATGAAATGGATCATTCTTGTATCTTCCTGCTTCCACCATTTCTGCCAGTCGCCGTATTTGGCCGGTTCTTTCTCGCAGAGCTCAATCGTATTGGAAATATAGCCGATCGGTGCATCGAACCATACGTAGAGCACTTTGCCTTCTGCGCCCTCTACCGGTACGGGGATACCCCACTCGAGGTCACGCGTCACGGCACGCGGTTTGAGGCCGCTATCGAGCCAGGACTTACACTGACCATAGACGTTCGAGCGCCATTCTTTATGGTGATTGAGAATCCAGTCCTCGAGCCATGCCTGATACTTATCGAGCGGCAGATACCAGTGCTTGGTCTCTTTCTTGGCCAGCGCGTTACCGGTCTCGGCATTGTACGGATTGATCAGTTCGTCCGGCGAGAGGGTAGCACCGCATTTCTCGCATTGGTCGCCATAGGCGCCGAGCGAATGACAACGCGGACACTCGCCGCGGATATTACGGTCGGTCAGAAAATGACCGGTCTGCGGGTCATAGAACTGCTCAGAGGTCTCCTCTACAAACTGACCGGCGTCGTACATCTTACGGAAATAATCCGCTGCGAATCGATGGTGGATATCCGAGGTCGTACGCGAATAGATATCGAACGACACCCCGAAATCTTCGAATGAACGCTTGATGAGGGCGTGATAGCGATCGACAACCTGTTGGGTCGTGATCCCTTCTTTGCGGGCGCGGATGGTAACGGGTACACCATGCTCGTCCGATCCGCAAACGAACAGCACCTCTTTGCCTTTGAGGCGCAGATAGCGGGCATAGATGTCCGCGGGAACATACACTCCGGCGAGGTGCCCGATATGCACCGGACCGTTCGCATAGGGGAGCGCAGCCGTGATTAAAGTGCGATTAAATGCCATATTTTGTGTATTTTTTATACTAAATGTTAAAAAATTATTATTTTTTCTTGCGTATATCAAAAAAAAGTTGTACTTTTGCGACCGCATTTTGGGTACTCGATGCAAAAATCGGCTGCAAAGGTACTACAAAAAATCCGAATACGCAAGAAAATCGTGAAAAAACATCAATCATATTGGGTTTTGCTATTCGCGTTGCTCATTAGCAGCATAGCGAATGCGGAGGTGAATAATTATGTGGGTGCTTATGCCAGCGTCGGCGACTGGAGTTTGTTGCCCTCGCAGAGTAAGTACAGCGCGAGTTTCGGTGTAACCGGCGGTTTGGGATTCTTGTATGAGATGCAAGCCGGTCCGACTTATAGTCCGACTCGTTTTCTTTTTGATGTCGGTGTAGGAGCTCATGGCGGATGGACTTCTTTTAACCAGAGCAGCAGCGCGAAAATGCCGATTAAGGATCTTCAGATCGACTTGAACCGCGATGAGTTCTATTATGTCTATGAGATCAACGATCGCAAGGACCAATATACCAACCTGGCGGTGCAAGTGCCGCTGATGATTGGTGTGCAGCATAAGAAATTCTATATGTTGGCGGGTGCCAAGGTGACAGCCAATGTGCTGACCAAGGCGCATACCAAAGCCAATATCACCACCTACGGCGACTATGTACAGTTCGACCCGTTCTACAACATGCCGGAGCTTCAGTTCTTTAACAATCTGCCGATTGAGAAGAAAGCGGATGCTTCGCTGAACCTCAATGTGGACGTGAGTCTGGAGATCGGCGGTCGCTTCGGTTTGGTGACGGACGCCGTGGGCTATGACGTACCGAAACGTAAGATAGAGTACCGTTTAGCGGGCTTTATCGATTACGGTATAGTGGATATTCATAAGGATCGCGGTTTGGAATTTATGACTACCCCCACCAGTTACAACGCCGAGGAAGCGTACGGGAAGACGACCATGATCGATGGTCTGAAGATGAACGATCTGATGTCCACGACGGGCTTTGCCAAAGCGGTGAACAATCTGGTGGTAGGTCTTAAGTTTACTGTGCTGTTCCAGTTGCCGAAGGAAGGCAAGTGCGTGATTTGCCGCGATGCATATCGTAGCTCAGCTCGCAACAGAGGTGGTAGCCGAGGAATGAAGTACGAGGAATAAATCGTCTTCTTTCACTTCCCGAATCTGACCGTCTGCGGCCACGGATATATGGCCGGTCTCTTCCGATACCACAATACACGTGGCGTCGGATTTTTCTGTTAAGCCCAGCGCTGCGCGGTGACGCAAACCGTAATGCAGGGGGATATCCTGATTCTTGGAAACGGGCAGGATGCAGGCTGCGGCTAACATCTTACCGTCCCGTATAACGAGTGCACCATCATGTAATGGTGTATTCTTAAAGAAAATATTCTCTATTAGACGCGCGGACACCTGCGCGTCCAGGCGCTCGCCTGTGTCCACGACCTCTTTGAGGCTTCCGGCACCGGCCAGCACGATGAGCGCACCGGTCTTGGTGGACGCCATATGACGGCATGCCTGCGTGATCTCCAAGATCTGCTGGCGGGCACGCGGGTCTTCATCGGACACACGCGGACGGAAGATTTTCCACGACGAGAAGCGCGAACCGACGCGGTAGAAGAACATACGGATCTCTTCCTGGAAGATGACGATCAATGCAATCGCACCGACGGACATGATCTGGTCGAAGAGTGCACCGGTCAGATCCAGTTGGAACACAAAGCGCACGAGGAACCACACGATGATAAACGCCAAAATACCCCAGAAGAGGTTAGACGCACCCGTCTTGCGCAGCAAGCGATAGGTATAGAACAGGATAACCGCTACCAGCAGGATATCGATCACATCTTTGAATCCGAACGAGAAAGCTAATAATTGCATATCGTTAAACATTAAACATTCAACATTAAACATTCAACGAGCCGCACCGTCTGTGCGGTCTCTTTGACATCATGGGTGCGAATAATGGTGGCGCCGTGCTCGATGGCGTACAGCTGCAGCGCTTGCGTCGCGCTGAGGCAGGAATCCGGCGTCAGACCGAGCGGCCGCCATACCATCGATTTCCGGCTTACGCCGACGAGGATGGGTTTGTGATAGGCACGGAGGTTTTCCATATCTCGCATGCACTCGTAATCCGCCTCCGTACTACCGGTAAAGCCGAATCCCGGATCAAGAATCAGCCCCTCCATTTCGCATAGTTGCGGCATTTTTTTGGGCAAATCCAGATCGCCTAGGAGCGTCCATATGTACGGCACTTTGAACGCACGCACCACCTCATACATCGCTTCGCATCCGCCGGAGATGTCGTTGATAGTCATCGCGCCGAAATGCGCTAATGCACGGCGGGCTATCTCCGGACGGAAAGTATCGAGCGAAAGGGGTGTGTCGGGTAAGTGTTGCCGGATGGCGGTCAATGCCGGTTCCAATCGGCGCCATTCCTCTTCTTCGGATGCCGGTGTACTACCCGGACGGGTGGAGCATCCGCCGATATCGAGGATGTCTGCGCCATCGGCCAGCGCTTGCCTCGCCCAGGCGACTACCTGATCGGTATCCGCTAACCGGGACGCGGCATAAAAACTATCCGGCGTCACGTTGCCAATCGCCATAATTTGCACCTTCATCCGGCAAGAATGTTAAATTTTCGGTGCAAAATTAGTAAAAATTTCGCAAATGTGCAAAAAATTTTAATAAAAATTTGCGTATATGCAAAAAAAGCAGTACATTTGCAGGCTGATTTATGTATGCGTGCATAAATAAGGAGTAGAAACTTGAAAGAAAATTAATATAAAAAGTATGAAAAAGTATTTTCTGTTTGTATTGGTGGCCATGACGGCAGTAGCTTGTAATCAACGCGAGCTGAACACCCGTGTTAGTAACACCACCGGTTGGAGTTATTTCGACCAGAGGACTACGAATTTCGAGGCCAATGAAGGTGTGGGCAACGTGAACCCGGTAGGTATGGTGCCTATTCAGGGTGGTTCGTTCACGGTAGGTGAGAAGGATGAGTTCCTGACCGCTCCGCGTAACAACGAGACCCGTACGTTGACGGTTAGTTCGTTCTACATGGACAAATACGAGATTACCAACCTGAACTGGAACGAGTATCTGCACTGGTTGGATTTCGTGTTCGGTGCAGTAGCTCCGGAGTTGGTGGACAAGGCGCGTCCGGATCATAAGGTTTGGCGTGAGGACTTGGCATACAACGATCCGTATGAGGATAACTACTTTGAGCACCCGGCTTTCTCGTTCTATCCGATCGTAGGTGTGACCTGGGAGCAGGCTATGGCATATTGTACATGGCGTACTGACCGTGTGAACGAGATGGCGCTGATCAATGCCGGTGCGATTGTTATTCCTCCGTTTGCTGACCTGCAGCCGACCGATGACGAGGGTTATAAGGACGAGTGGGAGCAAGAGACAGGCTACGAGATGTACTCGTATGAGGAGGTAAGCCCGGAGGATCCGGAGCAGACCGTGACGATGTATCGTCCGAGCTACGAGTGGATCCGCGACAAGTTCGTTTTCAATACCGAGAAATATCTCATGGATGATACGTATGTACCTGAGTACGGTCGTCGTCCGAAGCTGGATAGCTACGGCGCTGAGCGTAAAGTGAACATCGCCGATGGTATCTTCGTGACGGGTTATCGTCTGCCGACCGAGGCTGAGTGGGAGTTTGCCGCTTATGCTCCGGTTGCCGGTGAGGACGGTTTGACCATCGAGGGTAAGGTGTATCCGTGGTCCGGTTACCACCCGCGTGACATGACGAAGAAGAACCTGGGTATGATGCAGGCTAACTTTGTTCGTGGTCGTGGCGATATGATGGGTGTCAGCGGTGCGCTGAACGACCGTCGTGTGATCACCAACCCGGTGGATGAGTTCGCTCCGAATGATTTCGGTCTGTATAACATGGCCGGAAATGTGAACGAGTGGGTAATGGATGTATATCGTGAGACTACTTTCCAAGAGACGAGTGAGTACAACTCCTATCGTGGTAATATCTACAGCCGTCCGGTACTGGATGAGAACGGTCGATTCCAGATGGACTCCGTAGGTTGCATCATGATCACTTGGGGTAGAGAGGACGATAAGCGTGACGTATTGGATGGCGATTTCGCCAGCTTGCTGCAGACCGACTATCCGCTGGATACAGTAGGTGTAGCTAACCTGAGTGAGGTGAAGACCGACCCGACGGATGTGCTGGCTCCGCGTGTATCGAAGAAGAGCCGCGTATATAAAGGTGGTTCGTGGGCAGATCGTATCTACTGGTTGAACCCCTCTACCCGTCGTTACATGGATCAGGATCGTGCTTCGTCCAAGATCGGCTTCCGTTGCGCTATGAGTACGCTGGGAGACCAGATCCCCGGAACGCCGGTAGTGCGCTAAAACGCATTTGTAGATTGTAAATTGTAAATTGTAGATTTATATGAATTTTCCTGGAGATTTAAAATACACTTCCGAGCATGAGTGGATTCGCGTAGAGGGCGATGAGGCCTATGTAGGCATCACGGACTATGCGCAGTCGGAGTTGGGTGAGATCGTCTTCGTAGATGTACCGACCGAGGGTGATACCGTAGCGCAAGGCGAGGTATTCGGTTCGATCGAGGCTGTGAAGACCGTCAGTGACCTCAATATGCCGGTTACGGGCGAGGTGCTGGAGATCAACGGCGCACTCGATGCACAGCCGGAATTGGTCAACAACGACCCGTACGGTGAGGGTTGGATCATCCGCATCAGCGTGAAGGATCCGGCAGAGCTCGACAATCTCATGGACGCAGCGGCATACGAGGCAAGCCTCTAACGTACGCGCGTAAATATATAAGGAGTCGCCCTAAAAGGCGGCTTCTTTGTGTGTAAAGTCAACTTTACAAAATGCACATTTTTAGCATTTTTTGTGTCATATTGTTGCCATATTGAAATATTTTGTGTAATTTTGCGCCCTAAATATCGTATATTTAAGGCAAAAATTTAAATTGTTTTATAGTATGAAGAAACATTTACTCATGTTGTGCGCGGCTGTGATAGCTGCTACGATGAGTCTCGAGGCGCGCGTCATCTTGATTGACGAGGGTTTCGAGAATGGTATTCAGGACAGTGTGTGGACCCAGGAGTTTGAGGGAGCAGAGATGCCGTGGGCGGTAGAGGATACGGTGGATGGACTGTCCTATCCTGCTACGGTGGTGCAAGGTTCGAAACGTGCCTTTTTGCGTAACCCGACCAATGAGACGATCGGTTATAAGACCCGCCTGGTTAGCAAAGTGATGGATCTGAATCCGCTGACAGTACCGGATCCGGAGCTGATTTTCTTCTATGCCAACCCGCGTTGGGGTGGAGACCGCGATACGCTGCGTGTGCTCTATCGTACGGCTACCTCCGGTGCGGACTCGAAATGGAAGCAGATGGCGGAGTATAGTACGGCCTCTGCCGATTGGCAGCGCGTGAAGATCAAACTGCCCGATGTAGGTCGTGTTTATCAGATTGCTTTTGAGGGCAAAGATAACCTCGGTCACGGTATCGTGCTCGATAGCATCAAGTTGCAGTCCGCGGCGCAGTGCCGTATCCCGGATCACCTCACGGTAGCCAACAAGGGTGCCGGTGTGGTACGTCTGTCTTGGTCTGGTAGCTATGACGTGGACGAATATGAGTTGATCATCACCAAGGATACGATTGACCCGGATCTGATTGCCGAGTTAGAGGAGTCGGAGCCGGAGAAGATCGTGTTCCATGATCTGGTAGGCGATAGCCGTCACTATGAGTTGAAGCTCGAGCCGGGTGAGTTCTACCTGGCGTATGTTCGCTCTATTTGTGATGAAGGTGAGGAGATCAGTGCGTGGAGTAGCGAGGTCTCGAAAGACGGCCCGTTCGGCTTCCATGTGCGTCCGACCTTGCAGGTGCCGTTCACCGAGACCTTCAATACGGTAGTTAACCCCGACGACCCGACCCGTCTGCTCGATTGGACGTGGAAGAGTAATACCGGTAATCCTAACCCGTATATCAACACGAAGACCTCCAATGCGGCGGTTCGTGCGAACTATTCGCATGATAAATCGTATGCGGTAATTTTCTCCGGCGGTACGACTTCTTCGCCGTCCACTTTCATCCCTGCTGACCGCTATGTCTATTTGGCTACGCCGGCTTTGGCGGATACGACGCGCGAGGACTTCGCGCTCAACCAGTGTCAGGTGCATTTCTGGGCAACCGTTTATACGGCTACCGGTCGTCAATACGGTAGCGGTATCATCATCGGTGTGATGGATGATCCGGATGATATCATGACTTTTGTGCCGGTGGATACGGTACGCGTTTGGGGTAACAAGACCCATGAGGAGTATATCATCGACCTCGGCGGCTACAACGGTACGGGTACCTTCCTTGCTTTTGTCAGCCAATTTGACCGCGATAACCTCTTCTATCTGGATGACGTGACCGTGGAGTACCGCCAGGCGCAGAACAAAGTGACGGAGATCATCGTTAATCCGCGTGACACGTTTGCTACCATCACCTGGAATAGCAATGCGTCTTCGTATAACGTGCTGATTACCAATACGGCAGTTGATCCGGCTAATGCGTCTGCAGACTTTGTGGTGGATCGGGCGACGGTACAGGGCAACAGTTATCTGTGCGAAGCCTTGGAGGCGAACCATAACTGGAATAATCCGTACTATGTCTATGTGAAGGCAGCCGGTCAGGAATGGTCGAACGGAAAGCGTTTCGTGACCCTTGTGTCGCAACGCGATATCCCGTATTCGTATGATTTTGAGCCGAGCAACACACCGGTTTTTTCGCTTCCGTCTGACGGCTCACAGTACATGGTGGGCATGGGTATCTTCGGTAATAGCGGTACCTATCCCGCTGTAGTGAATAACTCGAGTAACAGCTATGCCGGTTCGGGTTATCTCTATATGAACAAACGTGGCGGTACAGACGCATGGATCGTGCTCCCGATGGTGGAGAACCTCGAGGAGGTACAGGTGAAGTTTTACCTCAGCGGCGGTTCTACCTACGATCAGGCGCATGCTACCGTCGGTGTGATGTCCAACCCGATGGAGATCAGTACGTTTGTGCCGGTGTCGAGTTTCAAACTCAACAACACCGGTTATACCCGTTGTTATGCCAATTTCGAGCATTATAACGGCCCGGAGGGTGTCATCGCCATCATCTGGGATGATGTCAAGAACATGACCGAGAACACCGTCAATTATATTGATGAGTTGACAGTGGACAGCTTAGCGGACTGTGTGCCGCCGACGAGTATCGATTTGGAGATCTTCCCCGATTCGATCACGGCTCGTTGGGAGCTCTCGTCGCATTCGGATACCTGGGAGTTCTTTATCTCCCGTGCAGCTATCCCGGCCAAAGACCGTATCCACAAGACGATGGCGGACTTGGCTGCAGTTAGCAGTGTTGTAGTGGCTGATTCGATCACTTGGAGCGGATCGGGTACGCCGACCTTCGGTTTCGGTGGTTTGACGCCCCATATGAAATACTACCTCTATGTCCGTGCTACATGTGACATGGAGTGGTGGACGGAGATGTCGTTCAGTACGCCGTGTAGACCGGAAGAGTTCCCCTATAAGGAGACGTTCGAGAGCTTTAACGTGAACTCCACTTCTGTCGGTTGCTGGCAGACGGCGGATTATATGGGTGTCAACTACCCGAAGATTGCGCAGGCCGGTACCAGTTCGGCCAGCAATAAGGTGCTCGAGCTCTTTTCCTCCGGTTCGACCCACCGCTCGATGGCTATCCTTCCGGAGATAGAAGGATCGTTGTCATCGATGTTGCTCAGTTTCGATGTACGGGCAGTGAGCTCGTCCTATACTTCGAGTAGAGTGATTGTCGGTACGATGGGTGACATCGAGGACGAGAGTACTTTTGTGCCCTTCGATACGATCAAGGTATCCGGCAGCAGCGCCTTCCGGAAAGTGCGTCTTATTCTATCCAAATACAACCTCGCGCATGAGAATATCGCCATCACGTCCGGTCTGGGCGCTACGGTGACAGCGAGCGATGTATATATCGACAATGTGGAGCTGAAGGATCCGTCTTGTATCGAGCCGTATGACATCAAGCAGACCAGCACCGCGCCGGATATGTTCGATATCGAATGGCAGGGAGCGGCACCCAATGACCAATGGGAACTCAAGGTGCTCAGCCAGAGTGTCTCCATCATTTCGATCAAGAACGGTACGTATAACACGGATTATGATATCGTACACGATACGCTCATCGTCGGTAAGTCCTTCCATCTCGGAGGTCTGCAGGCGAGAAGTACCTATTATGTCTATATCCACACGCTCTGCGGAGACAGTGTATGGACGGCTGCTACGGTACATACATCGTGTGATTACCTCGATCCTAACAAACCGAACAAAGAGACCTTTGAGTCGTATAGCGACGGCGAAGTGCCGGATTGCTGGACGGTAGGTACCAGAACGGGTACGGGAACGAACCCGAGTATCTATACGCTCAGTTCCAATAAGGTGTTCAGTATTAAACAATCGCTCTCCTCTTGTCCGCACTGGATCGCAGCGCCGGTTATCAAGTGTGATTCGTTGAGTTCGATGCTTGTCTCGTTTGACGTGAGTACGTATAGTGGCGAGACCTGCGTATTCGGCGTGATGACTGATCCTACGGACTTGAGTACGTTTGTTCCGTTGGATTCAGTAGATGGTACGGGATCCTCGAACTTTATGGCGAAGTCCTATGACTTGAGCGTGTATGCCAATCTGATTCCTGCTTCCGCAAAATATATTGCATGGAGAGGAACGTATGATGATGACGACTATATCTATCTGGATAATATTTCCATCATCTCGATGGCTTGTCCGATGCCGAAGCCGAGTATCGAGAGCTTGACCAAAGAGAGCGTACAGATCGGAAGCGGTCTGCGTTCCGGCGAGCCGTGGATACTGCTTATCACCAATCATGAGGTAGATGCCGACGACTTGTCGAACGACAGCTATGTCGTACCGGCAGAGTGGATCGTAACCCTTGACACGGTGTCCAAGCGTTCGAAAGAGATCTTCGGTCTGGAAGGCCAGACGAAGTACTACGTAGCGGCAGCTACACTCTGCGAGGATTCGATTGTCTCGATGTGGAAGACGATCTCGTTCATGACGCCCTGTGTGGCCATGAGTCCGGATCAATTGGGTACCATCACTTTCTCGAAAGAAGAAGGTTTTGAGGTAGGCGCAGGCAAGGATATGCCTTGCTGGACGGTTGGCAATAAGACTCAGGGTGCTACTTCAGGATATATCCCCTATGTGGATAACTCCACCACGCATGACGGCAATAACTACCTGAGTATGCACGACGAGGTTTCGTCTTCGTCCTCTTATGTGGGTGCCTATGCCATTATGCCGGAACTCGATGTCGATTCGATCAGCAAGTATCAGGTCAGCTTCTATGCTCGCGGATACAACTCCTCGACGGCGGAGAGCAAACTCATCGTCGGTGTCATCTCTGACCCGACCGACCTGATGACTTTCGAGGCGATGGATACGCTCAACCTCAGTAAGACCACTTGGGATCCGTACAGCGTAGGCTTCGAGCAATACTTGGGTGACTACATGGGCGATTATGGAAAGAACATTATGTTCCTCTCCGACTTCGGTGCTACCAACTATGCCTATATCTCGGAGATCACGGTTGAGTTGATTCCGCGCTGCCGTCCTATCGGTACGTTCTCGGTAGATAGCGTGAGCGAGGATGCAGCGGTGATCAGTTTCAAGGGCTATCAGGATACCTTCCGTCTGTTGCTCGCCAACAGAGCTCTCAAGGAGTCTGAGAAAGCCACCTACATGTATCTGCTCGATACGATTGTGGATCATTCGGATAATATCCGTCTTACCGGCTTGGAGTCGGCGGCGAACTACTACGTCTATGCGCAGGGTATCTGCGAGGATGGCGATAGTACGGCTATCTCCTTGACCTATGCGTATATCCATACGGAGTGTCCGACCGTAGGCGGTGCCGCATTGCCTTTCGAGGATGACTTCGAGAGTTATGCGAAATATGAGAAGCAACCCGGTTGCTGGCAACTCTTAGGCTACAGCGGCCTTAATGTGGGCGAGGTTTCTTCCAATGGTACGAAAGCCATCAACCTGTGGAGTTCCGGTTATTTGGTTGTACCGCGCGTGAACGGTAACTTGGAGAACCTCAAACTCTCGTTCGATGCCCGTGGTTATTATAGTTCCGCTTCGAAATTCTATGTGGGCGTCATGGGCGATGTGAACGACTTGACGACCTTCCAGTTGCTGGAGAGTTTCGATTTGGAAGAATCCAGCAAGTTCACGAACTGTACGATGGAATTGGGCAACTATGACTTGTTGTACGACAATCTGGTGCTCACCGCCGGTATCACCAATGTAACGCCGGAAGTGAAGGATGACTGGATTGATAACGTTCGACTGGAGTTGGCTGCTTCATGCAACAGTCCGAGACTCAAATTGGAGAGTGTGTCGTTCAATGCGGCTACTATCTCCCTGACTCCGGCGTTTAAGACGGATACCCTTTGGGAGATCGCGGTACTGCCGGATTCGATCTACCGTCGCATATCGAATATAGAACTTTATATGGATACGTGTTCGCTGAAGCAGCAGGTACGCTCCACGAGTATCGAGTTGACGGATCTGTCGGAGGCTACATCCTATGATGTGATTGCACGCACGATCTGCAGCCCGACCGAGAAGAGCAACTGGACGCGTAACCCGTTGAAGGTAACGACCCAGTTCTATTTCCAGGATAGTTATTTCTTCGGCTTTGAGAAGGGAAATACGCCGGAAGAACAATGGCAACGCAGTACCGGTTCGGCAAGCGATAGTTATTACCTCCATCCGGCATTGGTAGCCGGTCGCGACGATGCAGGAGCTCGGACGGAGTCCTACATGTACTATCCGTACAGTCTGGAGAATACCACGGCCGAGAAGTATGCGCGTACCGGAGACGGTGCACTGCGTATGTTCTGCAATGCAGACTACTTCGGCGAATACCTCATCTTCCCTGCGGTGGATGAACCGAAGGCGCGCTCGTTTGAGTTCAAGATCCGTCCGGGTAGCATTGTAGCGGATAACGAAGGCAAACTCTATCCGAAAGATTCGTACAATGGTATTCTGGAGATTGGTACCATTGAGAAGGGTACGGATTTCAGTACCTACCAGCCGATGGCAACCATTCGTTTGGACAAAGTGACCAGTCGTGCTACGTCACGAAACGGTTATCTGTTCAGCAATTACACGCTGGATCTGGATTCCGCTACGGTAGCTACGCGTCAGATCGTCCTCCATCAGCCTAAGCAACCGATGGATACGTCGAACCTCTTCTTGGATGATGTGAAGTTGGATGCAGCGAAAGGCTATAGCCTCGTAGCACTGACTAAGATCGTGGCGGAAGGCGATAAGGCGCTGGTTGAATGGCTGAATATCGGCGGCCCGTGGAAGCTGACGATCAAAACCGCAACCGGAACGAACGTACAGACCTTCCCGAACCTGACGGAGACCTCGCAGCTCGTAGAGAATCTGGAGCCACAGACCGATTATATTGCCGTGCTGGAAGCAGCTAATAAGCCGTCCGGCTCATCTTCCTATGTGCTCTCGGATAAGATGTCCTTCCGTACGCTCTGTCAGACGGTAGTACCGAACGACCTGGCCGGTGGCTTCTTCTGGGATTTCGACGACCCGTATAACTGGGAAGCCAACGACATCCTGGCCGGAGAGACAACGGATACGATGTACTACAAGCCGGCTTGCTTCAATGTGGGTATCACCTATCCGAAGCCGGTGAATGGATACCAATGGCTCATCCAGCGCAAGGGCTATGATGCTACCGGTAGCTTCTCGTCGTATAGCGCTACCCGTCATCAGGAGGTAGGCCGCAACGACAGCCATGCGCTGCGTATCCATACCACCGCAACGAACTACAACTCCTATCTCGTCTTCCCGGAACTCGATTGCCGTTTCGATACGATGATGATTGAGTTCTATGCGCGCTGCTTCGTCAACTACGACGATAGTTACAGCACCGCATCCTATCGCGGAAAGATTGTGGACGCTTCCTATCTGAGCAGTAACTACAGTCAATCCGTTGTGCTGGGTACACTGTCCGATCCGAGTGACTTCAGTACGCTCGAAGTCATCGATACCTTGCGTTATTCGCATACCGATTTGACATCGACCGGTTATGTGACGGAAGACCCGAGCGGACTCCGTTACTGGGAGAAGAAACAGCTGCCGTTGACCAATGCGCAAGGCAAATACCTTGTGCTCTTCCAGCCTGCTCCGGGTCTGATATATATCGACGACCTGAGCGTGAAGGCAATCGGTAATACGATGTTCGCGCCGCTGGATACGAAGACGACGAATATCACCGCTTCTTCGGCGACCCTCTCATGGCGTGTTTACCAGCCGCAGTATGCATCTGTAGTGGTATTGATGAATGCTACGGGTACCCGTGAGCTGCTCCGCGATACTATCTTCGATACGCAGTATGACCTGACGAACCTCCAGGGCGCGAGTGCATACCAATGGTATGTATATCAGACGCATGATAACAACGACTCGCCGACATCGGCTCCGCTCAGCTTTGCAACCGAGTGCGTGACCATCGGTCCGGATTATTCGTGTAGCTTCGAGCCGGAAGAGGGCACCACGATCATCGAGGGTCAGAACGCGAACTACAAGCAGACGCTCTGCTGGACGTACAGCGATGCGGCGCAAGGCGAATGGCGTTCCGGTACGTACGATCCGTATAACCAACCCAAGTCGGGTGATAATAACTATAGTTTCTCAGGCACGAGCGCAGTCGTAATGCGTGCGCTATACAGTACGTACGGTACCTCGTACCAGCCGTATATCGCTATGCCGGCTACCGATGTATCGGCATACGATACGCTGCAGGTATCCTTCATGATCCGTCCGGCGTATGTCTCGGCGGTAACGGGTGGAGTGGTGACGTCTTACACAGGTTCGTCGTATTCGAAGTCCGTCATCGTCGGTACGATGACTGATCCGACGAATGCCGCTACCTTCATGCCGCTCGATACCGTCACCTATGAGGGTACGCTCTCGACCAATGATGTAGCGACCGAGGCGAATAACTACCTCTTCCAGCAGATGCAGGTAGAGCTCGTCGGCGCCACCGGTCCGTACGTTGCCTTCATGACTTCGTTCTACGAGAAGGGCGGTACGTCGCTCAAGTCCAATGACTATATCTGGCTGGACGAAGTACGCTTCGAGCGCAAGAACGAGTGTAAGGAACCGCTCAACCTCACGGCTCTGCAGGTAGCTACGGAGCACGCTGTGCTGAGTTGGAATCCGATCGACTCCGCAAACGGCTACTGGTTGCAGGTATCGACCGATCCGAACTTCGCTGCGGAGGATGCGTTCGTATATAACGAGCCGGTGAAGAGTAACACCGTGCGCGTAGAGCACCTCAGACCGCAGACTACCTATGTATGGCGTGTACGTGCGCTCTGCGGCGAGAAATGGGGCGAGAGTGCCTTTACTCCGCGTGAGAGCTTCAAGACCGTACGCAGTCCGTACTTCTACGAGAACTTCAGTACGGCTGTCAGTGCGACCGAATGGACCTTCAGCAAGGCGCATGCCGATGTGGTAGTGGATAGTACCGGCTCCGTGACACGTGCTACAACCGATAACTGGAGCTTTAACCGCACCACCACCAATTATGGTCTGGAGGGTCCGCACTATGCGGCAGCCGGTTACTCGGGTGACTACCACTGGATGGTAACGCCGGAGTTCTACCTCCCTGCGGACGATAGTGTACACTTCTCGATGGACATCGCACTGACGGCATGTAACGCCGCGCATGCGTTGACCGGAAAAGCCGTGGCGGAGAGTGATATGAAGGATGATTACTACTTCATGATCATCATCTCGGACGATGGCGGTAAGACCTGGAAGAGCGAGAACATACTCGCTAAATGGCAGAATACCAACCCGGAGGGCATGCAGCTGCGCGATATCCCGGCTACGGGTATGCAGGTGCGTTACAGCCTGGCGCAGTACGCAGACAAGAATATCAAGATCGGTTTCTACCGCGAGGCGAAATCTACCTCTACCACCGGTATCGCTATCCACTTGGATAATGTGCGTCTGGCGTACTTCAAAAAGCGCGTAGACCTCACCTCCGCTTGCCAGTATGAGGATGTAACCGTAGGCGATATCCATCTCTCCGGCGATGATACGAAGCCGGGCAGACATATTTATCCGACCTGTTACTACATGACGGATGCGGCAGCCCGTGCCGGTGAACGCGATAGCGTCTTCTCGCTCGAGATAGAGATCTATCCGGCGCAAGAGACCGTTATTGCGGATACCATTTGCGAGGGCGATACCTATACCGATCTGGACTTCCTGCCGAAATCTACTACGGGTGTTTACCGTCGTAAATTAGAGACCGTAGAGCATGGATGCGATAGTATCGTCACGCTCTATCTGGAAGTCACGGCGCGCCGTTACGGCGAAGAGACCGAGGCTACCATCTGTAAGGGCGGCGAACCGTACGAGTGGCATGGTAACTACTATAACCGCGCCGGTGTCTATCGCGATACGCTCGTATCGTCGGTTGGCTGCGACAGTATCGAGACGCTCATCGTCTCCTATGTATCGGATGCCGGTGGAGATACGATCTATCGTCACAGCACGGTAGCTATTCAGGATCTGCCGTTCACCTATACGGACATCGATTATGCGGCGGGTCAGGCGGAGATCTACTATCCGGAAGGAACGCCGAAGGGTGAGTACGTAGATACCGTTCGTATACTCGTAGAGACCTGTACGGCGACCATGATCCATACCCTGACGCTCTATGACCGCGATGAGGCGATCGACAATGTCGATGGCGAAACCGGCGGTGCGCGCAAGGTCATCTATCAGGATCGGATGTACATCATCCTCAACGAGGAATGGTACACCATCGAAGGTCAGAAAGTGCGTGACCCGCGGGAGTAAAATCGCCGCGTCTTCATGCGCTGACCCTTAGCAAAAGAGCTGCCCTCGTGGCGGCTCTTTTTGTGTGTTTTATGTCATTTTGCCAACTAAATATTACAAAATTGTGACAAAATAATATTTTTTTTCAAAAAAATTTGTACATTCCGAAAAATAATTGTAATTTTGCCGCCTAAAATATCTAAAAAAGCTATATAAAGATAGTTTGTTTATTTTTATTGTTTAACTTAAAAGAAAAGCTTATGAGAACATTTACTCAAAAGTTAGCATGTTTACTGATGGTACTTCTGTGCTGTGTAAACGTGCAACTGAAAGCAGATGAGCTTACAGTGGCCGATGGAACATCGACTAGTAGTTATGTGCCGGTTTATGGCTTATGGGCAGACAATCCTCAGCACACGCAGTGGATCTATCCGGCTGATTTATTGGAGGGCATGGCAGGAGGTACGATTACTTCAATGAAGTTCTACATCTCTAGTGCCAGTTCCAAAACAAGCTGGAGAACCGGAGGAGGCTCTTTTGTTATTGGCGCTGCAAATACTGAGCAAGCAGATTTGGCAAGCGCGTGGGCTTCTGATGCTTTAGAAACAGTGTACTCTGGTGTTTTAAATGCAGCGGGAACTGAGATGGAAATTACATTCTCAGCACCGTTTGTCTACTCTGGAGGAAACTTGCTGTTTGATCTGCAGCTGCCAGCTGCTGCTACAGATTATGAGAGTGCATCTTTTTATGGCATCTCATCAACAAGTACGGGTAGGTACTGTTATGGATCGGGTTGTTCCGGTACTGCAACTGGTTTCCTTCCGAAGGTAACCTTTACCTACACTCCCGGAAGTGGTTCATCTTGTGAGAGACCGGAGACCTTGGAGGTAGCCGATGTTACTGCCAGTGGCGCTTCGCTCACATGGGACGGCGGTAGCGGTAGCTACAACCTCGAGTACAAGGCGACTTCGGCGGAAAAATGGACGGTGGCGTTGGAATCTACCACGGCCAAATCGTACGTCTTAACCGGCCTCGAGTCGAACACGGCTTACTCGGTTCGTGTTCAAAGCGTTTGTAGCGGAGAGACAAGTCCCTACAAAACGGCTTCCTTCACAACGCCTATCGCGTTGCCGTACGAGCAGCCGTTCGATGCATCTTCTATCCCGAGCGGATGGACGATGGCTACCGGTATTCTCAATCCCGATGGCTCGGCTACGCTTACTTCCTCTACTTCTGCATGGACATTTGGAGAAGGAAGCTACTACGGAAGTATCTTTGGTAGCAGCCACGCGTATGGAGCATGCAATTATTATGCTTCTGCTTCGTATCAAAAGTGGTTGATTACGCCGGTTCTTCCGATGGAAGAGGGACTGCAGCTTTCGTTTGATTTGGCATTGACGAATTCATCCGGAAGTGCCGTTACACCGGATAATCAGAGCGGTTTGGAGTTTGTTGTATTGTATTTAGCGGAAGGTGCTTCCGAATGGCAAGAACTTCGTCGTTGGAACAATTCCGGTTCTGCGTATGTTTTTGATAACATCAGCAGCACCGGAGAAGAAGTAGAGTTGGTGCTGGATGCGCTTACCAGCGGAACAGCACAATTTGCTTTCCATTTGATATCTTCTTCGTCGGCAAGCAACTATTCTACCTACATCCACATCGACAATGTACGCGTGGGTGCTATTCCGACCTGCAAGAAACCGAAAGACCTCATAGAGGTTGAAGGAAAGACCACCAAGAACTCGATTCAAGTCGATTGGACGCCGCAAACCGATGAGACGGCATGGAAAGTGCAGTATAAGAAAGCATCTGACTCCGAATGGAGCGAACTCGATGCTACTGCTCATCCGGCCACGATCAGTGGTCTGCTGGCATTCACGGAGTATAACATCCGTGTCGCTGCCGTTTGTGAAGACGGACTGAAATTCGGCAATCAGATTACGGTGAAAACCGCTGCCGGTCTGCCGTTTGAGCAGTCCTTCAACGTATATTCGCTGCCTATGGAGTGGAAACGCTACGAAGGTCTCTGGGAAGAAGTCCAGAACGGCGGAGAATTAACTGCAGCAAGTTCCGGTTGGAGTACGGTGTATAATACCTATGCGAATGCTAACGGTGTATATCCGGATTCGGCATACCACCTCTACCTCAATATTGCCGGTACAGACCGCAAGAGTTGGTTGGTAAGTCCGACAATCGCGATTGCCGAGAACGAGAATAACTATCAGTTGACCTTCAATCTGGCATTGACGCCGAAATCGGCAACCTCTCCTACAGGTGTTACCGCCGGCGCACAGAGTGATGATCAATTCATTCTGGCTATAAATAAAGGAGAGGGTTGGACTGCGCTTCGTACGTGGAACAACTCCGGTTCGGCATTTGATAATATCAAAGGTACGGCTGCCGGTGAACTCATTAAGTTGCCGCTTGATACGTTTGCAGGCAAGAGTATCCAAATCGCTTTCTATGGTGAGTCCACCGTGGCTAATGGAGACAACAACCTCCACATCCAGAATGTGAAGATTGATTTGGTTCCGGCTTGTGAGAATACCACCAGTCTGGAAGTTTCTGATCTGGATGTAACGACTGCTTCGTTCGTCTGGGCGCAAGAGCCGGGTGCAATTTGGCAGTACTACTACCGCGTAAAACCGGAGGGTGACTTTACTCCTTCGGATGAGAACTTCATGGAGACGACCGGTTATTCGGTACAATTGAATGGTCTCGAGGGAAGTACATCCTATGTATTCTATCTCCGCAGAAAATGTAGCGATACAGAGTATAGCGAGATCCGTTCGCTGGAATTCACTACCTTCGCGGCTGCGAAGACTCTTCCTTGGTCGGAGAACTTCAATGCGGCAGGTTTCCCGGAATTTTGGGATAATTCGGAAGGAACTGCTTCCTCCAAATGGAGCAAATATCTAGTTTCCGCAGGTGATTCCTGCATGCGTTTCAATTCGTTCTCTAACTCCAATGGTTACACCAACATCCTGGCTACCCCGCGTATCGATTTGTCGGAAGCAGCTATTCTGTCCTTCGACTGGAAGAACCCGACCGGAGGTGCAGGTGAAGTGTTGATCTCTACCGACAATGGTGCTACCAAAACTTCCTTGTTGAGCGAAGGTTTGACCGGCGTATCGGAGTGGACTCCGTTCGAAATCAACTTGTCGGATTACGAAGGTCAAAAGGTGATTATCTACTTCAAAGGTACAAGTAACTATGGTAACGGTGATGCTTACCTGTACTTGGATAACGTGAAGGTGGATGCAGCTCCGGATTGTCTCAAACCGACCGGTCTGTCCGCTGAAGAAGTGACGGAGAACAGCGCTAAGCTGACGTGGGCTGACGATAACGATGGCAACATCTGGGCATGGGCATATGCAGAGGCAGATGCAGCTGAACCGGAATTGACAGCGTATGTTGATATTGATCAGACTTCGAAACTCATCGAAGGACTGCAATACAACACGTCTTACATCTTCTATCTGCGTAAGCATTGTAGCGGTGGTTATAGCGAAGCTGTCAGCGTTTCGTTCAAGACCGTCAACCCGTATGAGGTAACCATTAACAACGGTACGACAACAAGCAATTACATTCCGTTCTATGGCTACTATGCGGATAATATTACGTATAGCCAATTCATTATCCCGGCAGACTCGCTGACGGCTCTTCAGTGGGATACCATCCAATCATTGACGTTCTATGTAAGCTCACCGGCATCGAAAGATTTTGATCCGGATCGCTTCAGCGTCTTCATGAAGGAGGTGCCGGCTACCACGATGAGTGAACTGGCCGATACCGCTACCATGACCAAGGTTGTGAACGCCAAGGCAGTTGTGATTGCGGGTTCTAAAATGACGATCGAATTGGATGAGGCCTTCCCGTACGCAGATGGTAACCTGCTGATTGCGTTCAACCAGACGGTAACGGGTACCTATGCAAGTACCACTTGGCTTGGTAAGAGCGCATCGTCGGGCTCCTCTATGTATGGGTATGGTACGTCTGGTCCGTATTCATCGTATTTCTTGCCGAAGATGACGATTGAGTTCAAGGAAGGTGAGACGCCTGCATGCGTGAAGCCGACCGCATTGGATACCATCACCGATGGTGTGACCACCAACTCGATCGCTATCGAATGGACTCCGGGTTCGCAGGAGCAGTACTGGTTCGTACAATACAAGAAGGCTGCCGATGAAGAGTGGATCTTTGTCGCTGATTCGGTGAAGACTCCGTCTTATACCATCACAGGTCTCGACGCTTCAAGTCTCTACAACATCCGCGTAGCTTCTTGGTGTAATCCGGCGGATTCGGCCGATCATACCGACTATTGTACGCCGATCACGATTGCTACCGAGTGTGCAACCGTTGCTTCCTTCCCGTATGAGCAGAACTTCGATGCGTACGAAGGTTCTACGAGCTCGCATGTACTGCCTATATGTTGGAATTACGTGAACACTTCTTCGTCAAGTTCGTATAATTATTATCCGACAGTTTACAATAGTTCCTATTCTGCAAACTCGACGCCGAATAGTTTACGATTCTACTCGTATTATAGTACGTATTCTGACAATGATCCGCAGGATCAATATGCTATCTTGCCGGAGATGAACGGTATCAGCGACCTGCGTATCCGTTTCGATGCACGTGCATCTTCGACGGGCTCTACGTATGATGCTAACTTCGTAATCGGTGTTATGTCCGATCCGGAGGATATCAGTACGTTCGTATTTGTAGATTCTGTAAAACCGGAATCGACGACGTATGCGCCGTTTGAGATTCGTTTCGACGGTTACACGGGTGCAGGTAAGTACATCGCTATCAAGATGGACAAAGCTACTTCCGATGTAACATCGCACGGATTCTACATGGATAACATCATTGTTGATCCGATTCCGAGCTGCGATGAAGCAAAGGGCTTGGCTGTTGATACAGTTGGTGCCGATATGGCTGTCCTCTATTGGGCTAACGAAGTAAGCGGCGCTTGGACCTATGCATACGCATTGGCTTCGGAGGCGGAACCAGCTGATGAGGCATTCACGGCAGTAACCGATACCTTTGTGCAGGTTAACGGTTTGGCAGACAATGCGCTGTATAGATTCTATCTCCGTCACGATTGTGGCAACGAGATCTATAGCCCGAGTATTTTTGTTGACTTCCAGACGATGCAATTGCCGGCAACCGTGCCGTATGCAAATGACTTCGAGGCTGGAAACGATTGGCAGTTCATCAACGGTACGTTGACCAACGCATGGGCTTATGGCGAAGCCGCTCACAACGGCGAAGGCACGCACGCGCTTTATATATCGAACGACGCAGGCGTAACGCATGCGTACAATAATGGCTCTGCTGCTGTAGTTTTCGCTACTCGTTTGTTCAACTTCGAGGCGGGTAACTACCAGTTCAGCTATGATTGGCTGGCTAACGGCGAAAGTGGATGGGATTACATGCGCGTAGCCCTCGTTCCTGCATCGGTTGCATTGACCGCAGGTACATTGCCTACCGATGTATCTTCTACTGCTCTGCCGAGCGGTTGGATTGCACTCGATGGCGGTAGCCAACGGCAAGGAAAAACTGAATGGCAATCGTTTGAAAGCGCTGTTATTCCGGTAACGGCAGGTTTGTATAACGTAGTATTGCTTTGGAGAAATGATGGTAGTGGTGGTACCAATCCTCCTGCTGCGGTTGATAACTTCAGTATCGAGAAACTCTCTTGTCTGCCCCCGACTAACCTCGCTGCTGCACTGACTCCGGGTAACGGAGCGATTGCTACGCTCAGCTGGACTGCCGGTGAATCGGAGACCGCTTGGGTACTTGAATATAGTACCAACGCAGATATGTCTGACTCTATCTCGCTTGAGGTAAGTGCACTGTCGAAAGATCTCGTTGGCCTGACCGCAGAGACTACCTATTACGCTCGCGTGAAAGCCGTTTGTGGTGAGAATGAAGAGAGCAACTGGAGCAGCGTGATTTCCTTCACGCCGACCAATGCACTTGAGTTGACTATCAACCGAGGCACGCAGACCAACAGTTCCGTTCCTGTTGCTTCTAACTATCTGTACACTTATAATTATGAGAACGGCTCACGGAGTCAGTTCATTATTCCGGCAGATTCGTTGACGGCTGTACAATGGGGTAAGATCAAGCAATTGACCTTCTTCTCGTCGTCGGCAACCTTCTCCTTCGGAAATGCTACGTTTGAGGCATATATGGAGACTGCGCCTGCAACCACCTTCGCTTCCGATGCGTTCGTGAATTGGACTTCGTTGACGAAAGTCATGAATGCCGCTTCGCTCGCAGTGGAAGGCAACAAAATGGTAGTAACGCTCGATGAACCGTACGACTACACCGGTGGCGACCTGCTGATCGGTATCAAGAGTGTTGCATCGGCATATATCACTTCGTCGTGCAACTGGCAAGGTGTTACGGCAACGAATGCAGCTGTAGCAAGCGGGTACGATTTCGATTATTATGAGTATGAGTATTATGAGGAGATCGCACGTCAGAACTTCTTGCCGCAGATGGCAATCAGCTATATTGCGGGTGAAGAGCCTTCGTGCATGAAACCGACCGGCCTGACTGTTACCTACAATGGTGGTGATTCGGCTGTGGTTAACTGGACTTCCGACGCAGCTTCGTGGAATATCGATGTCAACGGTGAGGTATCTGCAGTTTCTGCAAAACCGTACACCATCCACGGTCTGTCGCTTGCTACGGCTTACGCTGTGAAAGTACAGGCTGTTTGCGGTCCTGCGAACCTCAGTGAGTGGACTGCAGCTCAGAACTTCGCTACCGATGTATGTAATGCAGAAGACCAACAATCGATCCGTTATGAATTGACTGATTCGTACGGTGACGGTTGGGGTGGTTCTACTATCACGGTGGTACACAAAGCTACATCCAAGGAGGTAGCTTCGCTAACGATTGCAAGTGGCAATTCAAAGAACGGAACCTTACCGTTGTGCTGCGGCGAGGAATACTCGTTCGTATGGAGTAGTGGTAATTATGCTTACGAGTGCGGATTTACCTTCTACGATATGGATGACGCAGTCATTCTCGAACATGCATCGGGAACGGCTCCTACTGACGGAACGCTGGGTAATTACACGATGGTTTGTCCGACCTGTGTCAAGCCGACCGGAGTCGTTATCCCGGATTCGACGATTACCGCTAATACGGCTGTCGTTCATTGGGCCGCGGGTCACTCCAGCCAGACCACATGGCAACTGGCTTACGATACTCTGCAGACCAACCAACCGGATACATTGCCGACCTTCAAGGCCGCGGTTACCGAAACGCATGATATGTTGACCGGACTCCTTCCGGAGCACACCTACTTCGTATACGTTCGCGCATACTGCGGTCCGAATGACTCCAGTAAGTGGGCTGACGTGAAGTCCTTCCAGACGGCAGGTCTCTGTCAGAAACCGGATGGTCTGGCGAAGGCAGGTGCTTCTGTTTCGTCGCTGACGGTTAGCTGGAATACCTACGGTCAGACAGGCTTCAACCTCCGTTACGGTACCGATGGTACGAACTGGACTGTAGTCAACGCTATCGCTACCAGCCCGTACACGATCGAAGGTCTGAATGCTTCTACTGCATATTATGTACAAGTACAAGCTGTTTGTGCGGAAGAGCAAGAGAACTCTTGGACGTCCAGTCTGATCGCGAAGACCGCTTATGGTATTCCGTTCGAAGAGCCGTTTGCTACTTCCTCCGTACCGGCTGATTGGACCAAATATTCCGGAGCACTTGCCGAAGACGGTACAGCAACGCTGTCTACCACTACCGGTGGTTGGAATTTTGGCACGTCCAATGGTATCTTTGACAGCCATGCACGTGTGAATATTTACTATTATGCCGCTAACTGGTGGATGGTAACTCCGGCAATTGAATTGACGGCAAATACCCAACTCACCTTCGATTTGGCATTGACAACTTATAGTGGTTCGACACCGACGGCTGTAGATCCGACCAAGCAAGATGGACATCGCTTTATGGTACTCATCTCTACCAACGGTGGTGCAAACTGGACGATCCTCCGCAAGTGGAGCAACGAAGAGAATGCAGAATACAAGTACAATGACATTGCAACGGAGGGTGAGCTCGTTACGCTGAACCTCAGTGCGTATGCAGGTCAAAGTGTACAAGTAGCATTCTATGCTTCCTCCGAAGGTATTTCCAATAGCGGTGATAACAACATCCATGTGGACAATGTCCTCATTGATCTCATCCCGTCTTGCGTGAAGCCGACTAAGGTGAATGTAGCTGAGGTGAAAGCTCATACGGCTGAAATCAGCTGGACAGCCGGCGAAGAAGGTCAAGAGGCATGGCAGATCGCTTATGACACCTTGCCGTCTAACCAACCGGATACCCTGCCGAATATCGTTGACGTAACAGTGAACCCGTACGTACTGGGCGGTCTCCTTCCGGAGCACACCTATTATATTTACGTACGTGCGAACTGCGGTCTCGAAGATGGCGTAAGCAAGTGGGCTGACGTGAAGTCCTTCACGACGACCGTGGCTTGCCCGGCTCCGACGAACTTCAACGCTTATCTCACGCCGGGTGAAGGCACTGTTGCCGGCCTGAAGTGGAGCGGTGATGCTCAGTCTTATACCGTTCAATACGGTACGGACAACACCTTCGCAGATTACGAAGAGCTTAACGTAACCGTTGATTCGATTGCTCTTGAGAATCTCACGGCTGAAGCTACTTATTATGCTCGCGTGAAAGCGAACTGCGGTAGCGACGGCGAGAGCCTGTGGAGTAATGTTATCTCCTTCGTTCCGACAAGCAAGTACCTGTTGCTCATCAACGATGGTACGACTACCAACGAATTCGTTCCGGTTTACGGATGGTACGCTGATAACTACACACGTAGCCAGTTCATCATTCCGGCAGCTGACCTCGTGGATATCCAGTGGGATACGATTCAGAAACTGACGTTCTATACCAGCTCGCCTGCAAGCTATAACTTCGGCGCTGCTACGTTCGAGGTATTCGTGGCGGAAGTGGACGAAACGACCTTCGCTTCGACGGCATTGTACGACTGGGCTGAGATGGATACGGCGATGGCTGTTGGCTCGCTCGCTATCAGCGGTAACCAGATGGAGGTTGCGTTCAGCAAACCGTACCAGTATCAGGATGGTAACCTCTTGATTGGCTTCAAGCAAAGCGTCAAAGGTGGAGATACACGTACCTATTGGTATGGTGTATCGGCTCCCGGCGCTGCGTTGAGTGGCTATCAGAATACTGCTACCGGCAACCCCACTATCAGTCAACGTAACTTCTTGCCGAAGATGTTGATCGAGTACGTTCCGGGTCAAGAACCGGCATGTAAGGCTCCGAAGCATCTGAAACTGGATGACGTTACTGCTCATACAGCTACCTTCAGCTGGGATGCTGTAGCGGGTGCTGATTGGCGCTATGCAGTAGCTCCTAAGGGTGAAGGCTTCAGCTTCATCCAGCGCACTACGGATAATAGCATTACGGTAGAAGACTTGTATGAGTTGACCGAGTATGTATTCTATCTCTGCCGCGACTGCGGTGAGGCTGGAAACAGCGACGTCATCATGATCGAGTTCATGACCGAGGCACACGCTGCCGGTGTTCCGTTCGCGGATAACTTCGAGGGTGTTAACTACTGGAAGTTCGGCACCTCGCAAGCAAGCGCATGGGTAGTTGGTGAAGCTGCATCGAATGGTGGTAGTCATTCGCTCTATATCTCCAACGATGGAGGTCAGAACAATGCTTACGACCATGCAGTTGAATCGGCAAGCTATGCTACCATGCTGATCAACCTCGATAAGGATACCACCTATGTTATCTCGTACGATTGGAGATGTCTGGGTGACTCCGCTGAGGAAGACGGTGCATTGGATTACATGCGTGTAGGTCTTGTACTTGCTACAACGAACGTAACGGATGGAAGCAGCTCGCTGCCTGCAGGCTGGATCGCACTCGATGGTGGTCCGTTGGCTAACCAAGCCGAATGGCAACATCAGAGTCTCGAAGTAGAGCTTGTTCATGGCCAGTACAAGATCGTTATCGCTTGGTTCAACGACAACGATGATGAGTATGGCGAGGATCCTGCCGGTGCAATCGACAACTTCTCGATTGACTATAAGGACGGTGGAGCAACCGGTCTCGACGAGGGTATCCTCGGCGGTGACAAGGCCATCAAGTTCATCCAAAACAACCATGTTTACATCCTCGTTAACGGACGCATCTATGATGCTACCGGACGCCAGGTAAAGTAAAATAATCGCATCGGTTTTACACAACCGATCTCACAGAAGGGGCTGCCATCCGGCGGCCCTTTCTGTTTGCCATTTTTCCGCGTTTTTGCCAAATTTTGCGACAAAAAGAAAAAAAAATGACGAAAAAGTGACAAAAACTTGCGTATTCCATTATTTTTTTGTAATTTTGCCGCTCGAATCTTATTACGTTAAGATAATAGTCTGTGAAAAGGTATTGTTTTATAGTTTGCTGTATGCTCCTGTGGAGCGTGTGTGCGGGTGCTTTCACGCGCCTCACGCCGGAGACATACCATTTCGTGTCGCTGCATGGTGACGCGGGGCATTCGGCATTGCTGCATACGGTGGATGGCATCAAGCCTTCTACCGGTTTCAACGGTAATATAGGCCTCGACTATCGTCTTTTCCATAATAACTTTGTTTTCTCCGTTGGCGTCGAGGGCATGTACGAACTGAACGTCAACAGCATGAACGAGCTGGACTTCGCCATCCCGATGAGGGATACCGAGGGCGATCTGTTCGATATGCATGTGCACGTCGATAAATCCCGTGACTTGGCGCAGATGGTCAACGTCAATATCCCGATTCTCTTCGGCGGCGAATGGGGGCGCTTCTATTTCATGGTCGGCCCGAAAGTGTCGCTTAACATGTGGGGACTCACCTCTTCTAAGGCGGAGGTAACCACCTACGGTGAGTACGATCTGTACTACGATGATTTCTACAACATGCCGAACCATCAGTTCGAGTCCGACCAATACATGGGGAGCGCCGTGCTGCCGCTCAAATGGAGCTTCAATGTGCTGGCGCATGCCGAGATAGGCGGGCGTATCGGACATATGTTCAAGTACAAGCAGTTCCGCCTCAACCCCGATAAGATTCGTATGTACGTGGCAGCGTACGTGGACTTCGGTCTGTTCGATGTACACGTCAAAGGCAGCGGTTCGCCCATCTTCGGCTACCGCGAGACGGACAAGGGTGTGCAGTTCTACGTACAGCCGCTCATGAAGAGTACTCTCGCCGACAATGCGATGTTCCGCAATATGAACGTCGGCGTCAAGTTTACGGTAGCATTCGAGATGCCGCGACACGGCAAATCCTATATTTATGATTATAAGAAGTCCGAGCATATGCATATTAAGCGCGGCGGAAACCAAGGTATAAAATAACAATTGCATGAAACGAATTATCACTATACTGCTAATGGCAATGGGAATGGCCACGATCGCTCCGATGGTGTCCATGGTAGATAACGGCGTAGCGGCTGTTTATGCCGCTGATGCAAAAGCGAAAGCCAAAGCGCAACGCGAGAAAGAGCGCGCCAAGGCGGCTAAAGAGCGCGAGAAAGCGAAGGCTAAAGCCGCTAAGGAACGCGAGAAAGCGGCTGCTCAGAAGAAGAAAGATGCGGAGAAAGCAGCTGCGCAGAAGCAGAAAGAGCGCGATAAAGCCGCGGCACAAAAAGCCAAGGCGAAACAGGCGCAGGCTAAGGCCAAAGCCAAAGCTTCCGGCAATAAGCAGGTAGCTAAGTCTTCCGCGCCGAAGCAGAACAACAACCTCACGGCTGCTGAGGAGAAAGCCGCTTACATGGAGCAGATAGCTGCGATCGACAAGGCCAACGCCAAGGCCGTTGCCTACAACGAGCGCGACATCGATCATCGTCTCGGATTCTGGGGACAGGTCGGTTATTCCAACCTCTTCACCTCCGGTATAACGTTTGACAATTCGGCTGCAGGCAACCCCGTCGGTTTCCAGAATAAAGACAAAGGCTTTGTCGGCGGCGGTCTCGGTCTGGGTTACCAGCTGCGTTACAAACAGATGTTAATGACCGTGGGCGCGGAGTTCAATTTCTACAACTCCCTCATGGGCTTTGCCAACCAGGCGGACGGTAAGTTCATGCTCCATTACGGTATGAAGCCGTACCCGCTCACCATGATCTATAACTACGACTTCTCCGACATGCAGGATAAGCTCATCGGCGGCTTCGTACAAGTGCCCATCCTCTTCGGTATGGAGCTCAAGAAACTGCCGATCTTCTGGCAAGCCGGTTTGAAAGTGGGACTGGGTCTGATGGGGCAATCGACCATCGGCGGTACGTTCACTACCACCATCGATGACAAAGAGCTCATCGCCGGCCTGACCGATATGTACAGCCATACGCTCGTGACAGACGCAGAGGTGAAACGCCCGACGACGGCGGTTAATTTCGGCCTCAACCTCGCAGCGCATGCCGAAGTGGGTGTGAACCTCGACCAATGGATCAAGGCTACCCCGCGTGTTCGCGCTTCGCTCTTTGTGGACTACGGATTCCTCAACTCCCTCAGTTACAAAGCAGCGGACGGTGCGCAGGATATACCGACGCAGATGCTCGTAGCGGCTAACCCGCTCGACTTCCCGACCAACTCCACCTTGGCTACCACCTCGGCAGCCAACGCGAAGGTCAACCCCTTCCTCGTAGGTGCGAAGATCGCCGTTTGGTTCGATCTGCCGCGTAAGCAGAAAGCAACGCAGGAGTACCCGAAGGCGCCGACGCCGCGTATGGGTGTCTTCATGTATGACGAGAACACTGCCCTCGCGCTGGGCGGCGTAGCGGTCGAGATCACCAATACCGAGACCGGCAAGACCATGCAGAAGAATACCAACCGTCAGGGTCTGCTCCAGGGACGTTTTGCTCCGGGACAGTACCGCATCTCGGCAACCAAGAACGGTTACTTCCCCTCGGATACCATCCTGCACACCGTGGAGGTCTTCGATTTCGATACCCTCCGTCTGCCGCTCGAGCGTATCCCGGCGCCCATCGTCTATACGCTCTGTATGAACATCTTCGATGTGGAGACCAAGGAGCCGATCGAGGCAACCGTGCGTCTGACCTCCACCAGCGACTCTGTAGCCCTCTATACCGCGCAGTCTGCGGATGACGGCTTCATCGAGACCCCGCTCACCGAGGGTGATTATATTGCGCACCTCACCGCACAAGGCTACATGCCGAAGGATGACACGCTCCATTTCGTACGCGACACCTTCGACCTCTATATGCAGCATATCAAAGAGGGTATAAAAGTGAAGATCGAGAACCTCTTCTTCGCTACCAACAAGACCTATATCCTCCCGCAGTCTGAGCAGGCAATGTCTGACCTCGCGAACTTCCTCTTGGAGAACCCGAGCGTGAAGATTCATATCGAGGGTCACACCGACGCAGTCGGTACGGATGAGGCTAACCAGATCCTCTCCGAAGGTCGTGCTAACTCCGTACGTAATGACCTTATCAAGCGTGGCGTAGCAGCAGACCGCATGACCGCCGAGGGTAAGGGTGAGCGTGAGTTCGTAGCCGATAACGATACCGAAGAGGGACGTCAGCTCAACCGTCGTGTAGAATTTACCATCACCGATGTAGGTGACGAAGATATACAACAAATTTATTAAATTTGAAATCTAAAATTTGAAATCTAAAATGAGGAGAATCCTCAGTACATATATAATCCTTCTGTTCAGCGTCCTGGCTTGGGCGCAGAGCGGTTCGACGGTGGCTACCGGTCTGCCGTATGAGTGCAGCTTCGAGCCCACGGAAGATCTCTCTGCATGGCAGCTCAACTACGGTACGCCGAGCGCAGAGGACAAGTGGATCTTCGGTACCGCCGTACATAGCGAAGGAAAGCGCTCCATGTACATCTCTTCCGATGGAACGGATCCTGTTTACGGCAAGAGAGACGTGGTGATTGCCATGCTCCGCTATAAATTCCCGGTGTCTTCCTCCAATCAAAAATACGATATCAGCTTTGACTGGAAGGGTATGGGTGACTCGGCGATCTCGCAGCTGTGCTTGCTCATTTGCCGCGAGGATGAGTTGAATGCACCGGATGGACTCAACCTCAACCAACTCGTTTCTTCCAGAAACGGCGGTGTGCCCAATCAGATCATCAATGACTACGGCCAGATGCTCGGCGACCGGAGTGACCCGCGTTACTTCCTCTATGGCAGTGAGACCTGGCAGAACATCTCCATTATGCCGGATGCGAATGGTAACGGAGGTTTTGGTGTGAAGAAAAATACGCAGCAGAGCTTCTACTTCATCTTCGTTTGGACCAATAGCAACACTAAGGACTCCACCGGTCTGTCCAGTTTGGCAATCGATAATTTCCAGATCAACTCCGATGCGGTCAAGAAACCCAAGAATGTTTCTGTTTACCCGCAGTGCGAGGACTCGTCCTTGCTCATCACATGGGAGACAACCGGCGCCGCCAACTCCTTCGATATCCAGTATCGTAAGACCGGCGAGACCGTTTGGGCGCATGGCGTGAGCGGTATATCCGAAGGAACCGAGGGATACACGAGAACGGACGGAAACAAGCATGCCTATGTACTTAAACCTATATTAGAAGGTAGTTATGACGTGCGCATACGTAGCGCGTACTACGACGACCAAACGAGTCAGGTGCTCCGCTCGAACTATGTGTATGAGTCCGGAATCTTCGTTTATTGCCCGGATAACCACTGTATCAACTACGTCAACCTCTACGGCGATAACGTCACCTGTTACTATGGTGAGAACCCGAATGCATCATCCGGACATACGCCGTATGACAACATAGGCGTCATCGACTATGGACCCGATGCCATCGAGAGCCGCCATACCCTGCATATCGATCCTACGGAGTACGACCCGCGCACCGACAGTCTGCTCAAGACCGTTCCGGACGGCGCACTCGCTTCCGTACGACTCGGTAACTGGAACTGGGGTGGTGAGGCCGAAGCCATCGAGTACAAAGTGATCGTCGATACGACCACCCAAGGAATTCTCATCACCAAGTACGCCATCGTCTTTGAGAACCCGGAGGGACACGACGAAGAAGGTCAGCCGGTCTTCAAACTCGAGATACTCGACAAGAATGACCAGCTCATCGATGAGATTTGCGGTCAGGCGAAGTTTATCTTCGATGATACGGGAGGCGCCGGATGGCATATGACCCGTGATAACAGCGCCGCATGGAAAGAATGGACGACGGTTGGTCTCAACCTCATGAACTACCACAACGATACCATCAAGGTGCGTTTCACCGTCATGGACTGCGGTTGGTCGGGACACTATGCATACGCATACTTCACCGTCGATTGTGCTAACGCACATATCGAGACCGAGAACTGCGGTAGTGAGTCGCAGGTTACCTGCGTCGCGCCGGATGGATTCGCATATTACTGGTATAAGGACGACGACCCCAATAATCCGGCTGATAAACCCTATGACCAGACCCTCGTCGTGGACGCTACGCGTACCAAATACACCTGCCGTGTGAGCTTCAAGGAGCAACCGGATTGCTGGTTTGAGATCAGTACGACCTCCGAGCCGCGATTCCCGGTACCGAGCTATCGGGTGGATTCGATCTTCGCGGGCTGCGAGAGCGTGCTCAAGTTCACCAACACCTCGCACGTCATGAATAAATGGGATGGATCCGAGCATCATACCTCGGAGCCTTGTAAAGAGTCGAAATGGACTTTCCGCCGCCTCTCTGACGGCCAGAGCCGCACTACCTCGCACTGGTCGCCGACATACACCTGCCCCAGAACGGGTGACTCCATCGAGGTCACGCTGACCTCTTATATCGGCGCCGATAACTCCTGCGAGGAGACGCTCGTTGACACCATTGTCATGCCGAATATTCTAGCCCGAGACTCCGCGATACACTTGATGCGATGCTATGAGGAGAGACGCGTGGTATTCGACGGCAAAGAGTTTGAGGCGGATACGAGCTATATGGCGAAGTTCTCCAATTTTGCCGGGTGTGACTCGATGGTGACGCTCTACCTCAAGGTCTTCCCGAAGCCGCAAGACTCCTATCGTTCGGACTCGATATGCTCCGACCAGCCGTATTATATCAACGGTGTTCGGTACAGCCAGTCGGTGGTGAACCAGCCGATCTACCTCAAGACCGCCAACGATTGTGACAGCGTGATGTATCTCACGCTCACCGTCAACCAGCGGATCGAGGCGCATATCACCGAGCCGGAATACTCCTGCGCGGATGACGAGCTGTTCTACTTCACGCTCAATATCAACAAAGGCGTATACGACAGTCTGAAGATCAAGTTCTCCAGCCCGGCGCTGCGCGATACGGTGTTGTACGATAACGTCAACGCGGTAGGTATCCCCTATCCGGCGAACATCCTCCCGGGTACCTACAAGGCGACTCTGACGTTCTACCAGTTCTGCTGTGACTCCACCGTGGAGGAGCACACGATCAACATCCGCTACGCCGGCAGCATCGTGGAGCAGAAATGGAACGACGTACTCACTCTCCTGTCGCCTAAGTACAACGGCGGATATGAGTTTGTTGCCTTCCAGTGGTATAAAGACGACATGCCGATAGCCGGTGCTAACCACTCGTACCTCTACCAGGATCTCGACTTCGAGTCCCAGTACTACGTAGTAGTAACCCGTCCGGATGGTACGACGATGGCTACCTGTCCGATACAGCCGGTTTATCACCCGCAGCAGACGGAATACCCGACTATCGTGCCCGCCGGAAGCCATGTGCCGATGTACATGGAGCAGCAGGCTACCATCTGGTATTACACCGTCTCCGGACAATTGTACGGCACCTATACCCTGCCGCAGGGCTATACCGCCCTCACCACGCCGGCGCAACAGGGTATTTACATCCTCAAATCGACGACACAAGACGGCGAGACCACATCGCAAGTCATGATAGTACAATAGAAACGAAATAAACGATGCATATGAAACGTTTAGTCCAAATAATCTTTGTAGCCTTGTTGGCGTTTGCTGCGCCGACGCAGGCAGTAACGAAATACACCTGTGACTTCGAGTCGCAGGCCGATCGTGATCGTTGGGTACTCAACCCGGCTTCGGATGGCGTGAAACCCAAATTGGTTAACAAGTGGTATATCGGTGCCCCGGGTAATAACAGCCGAATGGGGCAAAACGGCCTTTTCATCTCCGATGATGCAGGTCAGACTGCCCATTATACCAATGCCCAATCGGAATGGGTATACGCCTATGATACCCTGACCCTCGATCCGCTGGCTACCGGTGATTACACGCTCTATTTCGACTATAGCGTCATGGCCAATATAGCCAGTAAGTTCGACGGTCTCTACCTCATCTGGGCGCCTGTAGTCAAACCCAACGGAGATACCCTCCGACTGATGTCGATAGCCAACGGTGGTGCTATCCCAAGCACGGTAAGTAAGTATATCGTGCCCCTGCAACCGGGTGCGCAGATCGACTACCTGAACGGTACCCCGACCTGGCGGCAACACTCGGTCATTCTTCCCAAAGAGGACTGCGACGGTACGCCGCACTATCTCGCTTTCGTATGGACCAACGGTTCATCGCTCGCGCAACCCCCTGCTGCCAGGATAGATAACATCCTCATCACTGACGCGCCTCCTTGTACGCCGCCGACTAACCTCAAGGTTGATCCTCAGGGCTCGACTATCAACTTGTCGTGGTCGGGCAATGCGGCCGAATACGAGGTCAGCGCGTATTCTAATGATGGTAACCAATGGTGGGGACCGCGTATCGTGACTACCACCTCCGTACAAGTGACAGGTCTGCCGATCGGCGAAGCCGATTTCATCGTGCGTGCTAAGTGCGACGACGATTTCTATAGCCTCAAGACCATCGTCTCCAAGCTCATCTATTATCCCGACGAGCTCTGTGTGGACTACCTCAACCTTGATAACGCCAAGTGCTATATCAATAACTCGTCGCCGTCTCGAACGGATAATTTTAACGACTTCCTCCAGGTCGCGCCGGTGGATAAAGGTTCGGCCAGCAAGGCCAGCCGGCATACCATCCATTTCGATCGTCAGGAATTGGAGCCCCGTACCGGAAACCTCGCGAAGACCGTTCCGGACGGCGAACTCGCGTCCGTTCGTCTGGGCAACTGGGACTCCGGGGACGAAGCCGAGCGTATTGAGTTTACCATCAAAGTGGATACCATCAATTATCCGGTGATGTTGCTCAAATACATGCCGATCTTGGAGGCGCCGGGACACGAAGATTATGAGAACCCGCGCTTCAAACTCGAGATGTTGTTGGGCTCAGAGTCGATCACCTGCGGTGAGGCTGATTTCAATGCCAACGACGTGATGAACGGTACGACGCTCAAACCCTCCGCGATCGCGCAGGGATGGCATCTCACGCCCTCTGCAGTGGCGCAGACCTCCGATGACGTTATCTGGAAAGAATGGACTACCGTCGGTATCAACCTTCGCGATAAGAGATATCAGGGTCAGAACCTCACCGTTCGCCTCACCACCCATGACTGTACCTTCTCCGTACACTCCGGTTATGCCTACTTCACCCTCGGTTGCTCCGACGGTAAGTTTAAGGATATGAAGTGCGGTCAGGTCAACCCGGATTTCAAAGCCCCGGACGGCTTCCGCTATCGTTGGGCTCTCGCTTCTAGCGAGCGGTTCCGTAATAAGATCACCGGCGGCATACCCGAGCAATACGTCGTAGGACGCGATCAGGTCTTCAATGCCGGTTGGCATGATGATAACCTCTATATGGTCGATTGTATGTTCGTCCAGGATAGTACGTGTTACTTCACCCTTTACGCTTCGGCGCTCGCTACTAACCCGATCTCGGTAATGAAAAAGCCGCAGATCTACATGAACTGTAGGGACAGCATCTACCGCGTCACCTTCGACGGTTCCGACTCTTGGGTACAGGAGATAAACCACGTCACCGGCGATACCATCGTCAGCGAATCGAAGCATATCGAGCGCTACGAGTGGGTCGTAGAAGGACTGCCTAACGCGTTCTCGGATGAACCTGTGGCTACCTTCGATTTCCCGATGGAGGGTGGTGATTATGACGTCACGCTCCGTACCACTTGCGGTACATGCGACTCCGTGCTCCATTATCATCTCCATCTCTTCCCGCTCGGCGCTACGCGTGAGACCCAGACCTATACGCTCTGCGACGCCGATCGCAAGGGCGAAGGCTTCCATTGGAAAGAGCGCTCGGATACGACTTATGCTACCTATGGCATCGTCGATTCCGTCTTCCTCTTTAGCGAAACAACTTCCTGCGATAGTATCATCTACCTCGAGTTGGTAGAGCCGAACCGCGTCTTCGAGGACACGCTGTTGCTGCCCGAGAACCTGCCGTTCACTTATCACGACAAAGTTTACCCCGTAGGTACCACATCCCTCGTGGACACGGTGCCAGATAAGAACGACTGCTCCAAGACCTGGGTGCTCAACCTCGAGATTTACGAGTCGCTTCACGTTGAGCCGGCGAAGGCTTATACCTTGTGCGAGGGCGCGGACACGCTCCTGTTCGTTTATGATATCACGCGCGGACGCTCGCAATCCTTCGTGTCGGTTTGGAATGGTGAGAAACCCGATACGCTCGTCAATATAGAGCAGAAGACCGGCCATTATGAGATTCCGTTGGCGTTGGATCCGACTTTGGAGCCGGGCTTGTATAAGGGTACGCTTCTATTCGAGGATCTCAAGCATGAGTTCAGCGACACCGTGCCGTTTGAGCTGTCGCTCCGCTATAGTCCGGAGATCATCACGCAGCGCTGGAATGACGTGCTCGCTATCCGTAATGATAGTACCATCAAGGCTAACCTCGGCGATCATGGCTATAACTATGATTTCATTGGCGTGCAGTGGTATGTCAGCGGCCAGCCCATCGAGGGTGCCACCGAGTTCAACTACTATACCGGCGTAGGCAATGAACTGCTCTTTGGTAAAGACTACACGGCCTTGCTCACGCGCAAGGACGGTACGCAGATCTTCACCTGCGCGTTCGTTCCGGTATCTGTACCCGAGGCAGCAATGCCTTATCCGCAGTTGACCAGCACCGTCGTATCGCCCTCTGCGCCGATACGCCTGTCCGGCAAGGGTACAGCGTACTGGTATGACGTGCTCGGACGTAGCCGCACGAGTGAGACCTATGACAACTCCGACATCGCTGCTCCTGCAGCCGTCGGATTCTACCTCCTCGTCCTCCAACCCGACGACACCTCCGAGTCCGCCAACCTCACCACCCACCGCGTCCTCGTGAGATAAAAGACACACGAAAAAACGGTTAGCGACAAGCGATTAGAGAGAGACTTTTTTCGGAAAGTCTCTCTTTTTGCGTAAAAATGTAGAATTTTTTCATTTTTTTGTGCAAAAATTTGCTCATTTAATGCAAAAAATTGTGAACGTATGTTTAACCTATGTTTGACCTATGTTTAACGTATCATCGATTCAGATAGCAAGTCCTGCCGAGGACTGAAAAGACGGCAAAAAAGATCTTTGATGTATTGAAAAAGACTGAAAAATGTAGGCAAGTCTTGCACATATCAGAAAAAAGTAGTACCTTTGCAGCGTCAAAGGTAAAAACAACAGCAAAACTACTTTTTTGATATGGCAACTTATGCACTGACAATTAATGAACGTAGTACAAGTGGGAAAGCACTAATAGAGTACTTGGAGGCCTTAAAACTGGATTTGCAGCTTCTTCCGAAAATTCGTCTGCGCAAGAGCAGTTACGAACGTTCAATGGATGACATCAAGCATGGCCGCATTGAGAAATTTGCTTCGGCAGATGAGATGTGCAAATCGTTAGGCATTTAGTACCATGTACGAAGTTCATTCAACTAAGGCGTTCCGCAAGGACGTTGACCGCTGTAAGAAACGCGGCTACAATATGCAGTTACTGAGCAAGGCAATCCACCTGTTAGAAAAAGACGGGTGTTTACCTGCGTCATACAAACCGCATAAGTTATCGGGGGTCTATGAGGGCTCCTGGGAGGCGCATATTAAGGGAAACTGGTTATTGCTTTGGCAACAAAACGATACGGAATTAATTCTGCTGTTTACGGGCACAGGAACACATTCTGACATATTCTAAAATTCCCTACATTTATAAATTCAGTCTGACACGTTACGAAAGTTTCGTGTCAGATTTTGTTATAGTCTTTTTCGATATAGTTAAAATGGTCAAAGCAATTTTTAATAATAGAAAAACAGCCCCGCCACATGGCTCAAAAGAGGGCAAAAAAGGACAAAATGCGCAAAATTTGCAAATAAATTTGCAGGTGTGCATTTTTTTTTGTACCTTTGCGCCCAGATTTTTTGTGTGCGTATGTGCGACGCGTATGGGCACGCACGTATTACGAGAGAGAAAACGGCAGCAAAAAGGATTAAGTTAAAAATATACCGAATTCGAGGGAATTAGAATGGAAGCAGGCAGTAGACCAAGTTGGAGTAAAAGACCATTTTCGTGACGTCACGAAAATGGTATAAGGTGCCAAGATGGCACCATAGACAGAACCGGTAAAAAATTTTGACCAGATAAATGGAGATCACAAATGGTGATACCCTATAAGGAGCGACAAAGCAAGAAATAAAAGAAAGATAGGAGATCCTAGGTAGACCTAAGAAGACCTAGGTAATCCTAGAAAAACAACAATGAGCAATAAAGATACACATTATTTCGTGCAGAGCGTGCCGAACTACAAAGAGCTGCTGTTTTTTCGCAAGTCGGTAGCGCTGTATGATGTGACTTTTGCTTTTTGTGAGCGCTACCTGACGAAAGGCGACCGCACGATTGACCAGATGGTTCAGGCCGCTCGTAGCGGTAAACAGAATATCATTGAGGGATCAGAAGCAGCTCCAACCTCGAGCGAGACAGAGATCAAACTACTTAACGTGGCTCGTGCGAGTTTGAAAGAGTTGCAAGCCGATTATGAGGACTACCTGCGCGCAAGAAAGATGACGATGTGGGATGAGAAGCATGCGCGATATGAAGGATTGCGGAAGTTCTGCCGAGAGACGAATGACGGTGAGGCGTATATGGGGCAGATTGAGAAGATGAACGATGAGGAGATAGCTAACATGGCGATCACGATGTGCCACCAGGTAGATGTGATGATGACGAAGTATATCGGAGTCAAGGAGCGGGAGTTTGTAGAGAACGGCGGTATCCGCGAGGCCATGACCCGTGCCAGAGTCCAGTATAGGAATGAGCACCCGGAGAAATAGTCCTTTATAGTTAGGCCTAGTGCGACTTAGTTCTACCTAGTCTGACCTAGAAAAAAGAAAGTGCAAAGCAAAAATAAGATAAAAAGATAAAGAAATTAATAAAATGGATATATATAGTTGCGGTTATCGCTGTTTTATCTGAGTCGTCATGGTGCTATTTGGTATTGATGGCTTTAGTCTTACTATATATTAGTGGAAATGATAAGGATTTGATAGATCAGATTGGAAATGTTATAGCAACCCTACAAGGCAAAAATTTCAAGACAGAAAAGGCGACTCAAGCAGATAAAGAAAAGAATGAATCAGAACAAAGGAGAAGCATAGAAGAAGAATTGCGCAAAATGCAACAGGCCTTGGCAGAAATTCCACAATCAGTAGAGCAACCGCGTCGCAGAAAAGCTGCTCCTCAACAGAAAACCTTTATGGAGAGTTCAGGCGAATATGTTCAAAAGAGTATAGATTATGCTAATCAATCTGAAGGAAAAATAATGGAGAAACTTCGCTATATTTATCCACAGATGGAGAGAGAGCGTGTTGTTGTGGTGGATGGTATGCGTATTTACTTAGATGGATTTGTACAGACAGAGCGTGAGAATATTATTATAGAAGTTAGATATGTCCGCACAAAGATTAATGCATTGAAGATATCCGGATTGGAGAAATTATTAGAGGCCAAAGACTACATACAGCTGACAACTCGTAAATCAACATCAATTCGAATAATCATAGTTACTTCAACGGCAGACCTTAAAGAGGATGTGGAAGAGTACTATTCTATGATAATGAAAAATAATATACATGCGAATTCTGTATATTATAGCGTATATGCATTTGATGAATTAGATAAAATCCGGATAAAGGAGCCAAATGAGACTGAAGATTTCAAGGAGTTCATGGACAATGTAGATTGGAATGAATTAAACACAATGGAGCAATTGGCGTTGTACGAAGCAGCCCGTGGTGAATTAACCGAAAAAGGTGTTCCATTTGCAGTTGAATCTATTCCTGGAAGTGACGACGTGAAGATATCCTATATTGGCAGCTCGATGGTATTAATTCTCAAGAGGAATCAAAGAAAACATTTCCAAAAATGGTTAGAGGATACCTATATGGATGGAGAAGATGGATACTCGTATTTGGGGGTTAAGGCTGAAATGGAAAAAGAGGATGATGAAAATTAAACTAACACATTATACAATGCAAAAATAGAACTTATTCAGTCAGGTGATGTCCGACGGTCGAACGACGGTCAAGCGACAGTCAAACGACGGTCAAGGCTAAGATAAGGCTAAGGACAGAATAGGAAACAACACCATATAAAATAAAAAAACGTGCACACGTATCCGAATAAAGAATATAAATAATTAAAAATATAAAAACATCATGAAGAACTTTTTACAAGTTAATCGTGCCTCGACAGGGGCTAAGACGAATTTCTACTTTAAATGGCTATGGACAGATGTAAACTTCTCAAAAGTTCGCATTTTCGCGACAAAAATCAAAAATATTTCATTTTTCTAACCAAACACTTGTGTGTTTGATTTTTTTTTTGTACCTTTGCGCCCAATTTGTTCGGGCGCGTTTGCGCGTATACGTGATACAAGCGCGTGAGGCGTACATATGAAAGGTACAGAAGAGCGCGTTTTGATCAAAAGAAGCAATGAATAAAGACATAGAGACATATAACAAAGAAAGTTTGTTGGAGGCAATAACTTCCATCAAGCAGATTATTGCGGAAAACAAGATGGCGTTGTTGCAATCCGCTAACGCTATCATTATCAAGACTTATTGGGAAATAGGTAAACGAATTGTGGAAATAGAGCAAGACGGAAAAGTCAGAGCGGCATATGGGAGTAACTTGCTCAAAAATATAGCCATTGAATTGACAGAAGAATATGGCAGCGGGTATAGCGAGCGCAACTTGGCGTACGCCCGCAAGGCTTACGTGTTATACCCGGACTATAACATTTTGCAGACGCGTTTGCAAAATTTGTCTTGGTCACATTTATGCTTGTTGACCGGAGTGGAAGAAGAGGCGGCGCGAGAGTGGTATTTTCAGGCGGCTCAGGACGAATCATGGGGAGTGAGATTGAACGGCAGAAAGAGATTTATCAAATGCAACACGACAACACCAAATAATAACGAATAACAAACTAACTTAAAAAAATACAAAATGAAAAATTTTAAACTTAATTTCAAATCAATCGTGAAAAGAAAAACACGGTGGTTATTAACAATTATCGCCATCCTCACCCTTGGTGTGGGACAGATGTGGGGATTGTAAAAGTGGAAAGATGAAAGTTATGGAAAGCATTAGAAAGATTATATTTTACAAAGACTATTTTACTTCTTTCTATGTTGAGCAGGCAGATGATGTGCGGAAGAAAATAAATCAAGTGCTGATGTTTATCCAAAGTCAGCAACGTGTACCTGCAAAATTTTTAAAACATATTGAGTCAACAGACGGGTTATATGAGATAAGGGTTGAGTTGAACGGCAATATATATCGCATCTTTTGTTGCTTTGATGAAGGGAAATTAGTAGTACTATTCAATGCCTTTCAGAAAAAATCGCAAAAGACTCCAAGAGCAGAGATAGAGAAAGCTCTCAAGATAAAAGAAGAATATTTTAAAAACAAATAAATATGAAAACACGAACAAGAGAACAAATCATGAATTGTTCAGATTTCAATCAGTTGCTTAACGCTGAATATGGTCAGCGTGGCACTCAGACTCGTGAACAGTTCGAGGCAGAGGCAGAAGCATTCGTGCTCGGTGAGTTGCTAAAACAAGAGAGAGAGAATGCGGGACTAACCCAGCAGCAGTTGGCTAATCAGTCCGGTTGTACCAAGACCACTATTGCCCGATTAGAACAGGGGCATTCGAACGTGTCTTTGAGTTCAATCTTCCATATTTTTGCCGGTATGGGCAAAAAAGTAGCCATTTCGCTCCTTACTACCCTTCTGCTCCTCACCCTCGGCATCTAACAGATGTGGGCGGCAGAATGACCAAGACTCAACTCGAAACAATCAGATGTATGGAAATACACTTTAAAGACTCAAAACTTGAAAAATATGCGAAGGATGAGCGCTTGTGTGTTCGCAAGTTGGGAAAGGAGCAAGCTGAGAAATATCTTAAACGAATAGACCAATTGTACAATGCAGAGACGTTGGAAGACACACGTTACTTGCCAGGACATTATCATGAGTTAACAGAAGACAGGAAAGGCCAATGGGGATGTGACTTAGTTCAACCTGATCGTTTGGTTTTCGAACCTTATGAGCAACCTATTCCGACTTCCGAAGATGGAGGATATATTTGGGAAGAAATAAAAGAGATTAACATTATTGAAATAATCAATTATCACGGAAAATAACATGAGTATGGAAACAACATATCGCCCTGTTAAATCTTTTCATCCAGGAGAAACATTGGATGAAAAACTGCAAGAATTAAGAATGTCAGTAGAAGATTTTTCTGCCAAGGCAGGTTTATCTGCTTGGGTTGTTAAATCCTTTATTGGAGGTGACATGTCTGTGACAGCAGATATGGCGTTAGCCTTTGAACAAGTAACTCATATTCCTGCCCATTATTGGCTCAATGCTCAGCGTAATTATGATGAGTATTTGCTCAAAAACAGCGCCAATATGTATCGTAATCGTTTGTCTAAAAGTCAAGAGCAAATGATTATTATCTTCGAAGATAGCATTAAACCTGCCATGAGCAAGCAATATGCTTATGTGCATTAATCTTGAAAAATAATAAATTATAATACATCATGAAAAAATTAAACTTTAATTTCAAATCAATCGTGAAAAGAAAAACACGGTGGTTATTAACAATTATCGCCATCCTCACCCTCGGTGTCGGGCAGATGTGGGGAGCTTGGTCCTTTGGAGGCGGTACTGCTTATTTTGACAATAGTAAGGGCAATTTGTCAAAAAGTTACAAGTACCTTGCAATTGGTAATAACGGTTATATTGAGTGTAGATCACTTAGTGCAATCAGCAATACTAAATTGCTATATAACAACTTACCAACTAGTGGTTGGGGAGATGCAACCTACATGGCATTTTTTGATTGGGGAAGTAGTTATGGAAGTGGTAATGAAAGTTATTCGACTGTATATGCCAAGGATCACTATATGACAGATGATTGGAATAATGGCGGTTATGGCTGGAATTTTTATAATTACCACATATACATATTTACTCCTGCTTCTAGTAGTAAAGGCGCAGAATTGTCATGTTCTGACAAGGGCACTTCATATTCTGGAGACTTATCCACCACGGGTCTTAATTACACCGTAACACTTAAGGCTAAAGTATCTACAAATGGTGGGTCTTCATATAGCGAAACGAATACACCGGGAAATTTGTCTGCAAGTTCCTATAAATTTAGTGAGTATAACACATGTGGAACCCAAGATGCAAGTACTAGCGGTTCTGTAAGTGCAGGTAGTGCTTCAGGCACATTTACTGCTGGTTATACAGCCAATACCACTATGTCTGCCGCAAGCGTAATTGGTTATGATTTTGCGGGATGGTATGAAGGTTCGACAAAAATCTTGAACGGTAGTACAGGTACGATGAACCCGCATGGAGCGGTTACTTTATACGCGTACTATAAATTGAAGCAATATGCCGTTACTTATGGTGTATACAACGCAGAAAATGGTACGATTTCTTTGAATAGCGGAAGTGCCGTTGATGATAATTCTTCCAGTACGCTTAATCACGGCACTTCTATATCCTTTACGGCAACTCCGAGTAGTGGCTATCAGGTAGATGGTTGGTATAGTACATCTGCATGTAACACCACTCCTTTACAAGAAGGAGGTAATACCTATAATGCAGGTACTTTGACAGCAGCTAAAACGGTATATGTTAAGTTTAAGGTTAGAACAGGTGGTACAATTACTCTTTCTGCCGGATCAAACGGACAAGTAAGCGCGGATAACTCCACATGGGGTACGACTAAAACTATCACCGATGTTACAACGGCTACGGATGTGAACATCTATGCACGTGGAAATACAGGATACCAATTTAGTAGTTGGACTAAATCCTCTGGTTCGGGTACTATTAAAACGAATGCTGCTTCGGGTGTGTTTACAACAGTAGCTTATGGGGATGCAACCGTTACCGCCTCGTTTAGCGAAATCATGCGTACGATTACTATTAGTGGCGGTCATGTTTATGAAGGAGCTGCAACCAGCACGACAGCCGGTGTGGCTACTGCTGCCAAGATAACTGCTAATGCTCCTGCCGATGGTAAGAAATTTACCGGTTGGTCATTGGGATCGGGCGTTTCTTTAAAAGGCGGTTACGCTTTGACAGACCAAACAATCGAGATATACTCAACTGCCGACGCAACTGTTACAGCCACTTATGCAGACCGTGCACAGGTGAAGATGTATTTTGCAAAACCTCCTGTTTGGGGAGCAAGTACGTTATATGCTTATGCATGGAAGAGTTCCGATGCAAGTGTTAAAAATGCTACTTATCCTGGTGTAGAACTATCCACTACGGAAGTTATTAATTGCGTTACCTATTACGTATATCAATACTATACAGAGGGTGATGGTATTGGTGGCGCCGCTACCGGTAATTCCGCGTGGAACAGCATCATTTTTGGTTGTGGTGAAGACGCGAAGAAAACAGGAAACTTGACCATCTCCAACGGACACTATTACTATTGGAATAGTAGTACTACGGGAGCCGCTTCTGCCGTATCGGATGTTTGGTACATCAAAGGTACTATGAACGCTTGGGGCGAAACGAACCCGATTGTACATGATTGTGCAAATCATAAAGGAACTGCAAGCATCAATCTGACAAAAGGTACGACCTATGAGTTTAAAGTGTATGATGTTATAAATACGAAGATGTGGAGCAATTCCACTGCTTGTGGCGGTGACAACAAGATTACCGAAACTATGGCTACTGCACAAACTTTATATAATGATGATGATGCAGTCATGAAGATTGTGGCAAATGTTACTGGTCCTTATACATTTGAGGTTTCAAATACTAACACTACAGCTCCAAAGATTAAAGTTACTTTCCCGACTTCGTACACTCTGACATATTCTATCGGTGACGTGGCAGGTAATGACGGAAGCATTACGTCGAGTCCGAGCACGGCAAGCGGAAGCAAAGTGCTGGAAGGCAGCACGGTTAACTTGACTGCGCCGAGTGAGAAGACGGGCTATACATGGAAAGGATGGTATGGTAATGCAGCAGGTACAGGAGACAAACTCTGTTCGACAAAGACCTATGCGATTACTATGAACACCGACAAGACTGTCTATGCTTGCTATACTATCAACAACCACGCGATCACACACTCAGACGCTTCGCACGGTAGTTACACCATCAAAGTAGGCGATGCAAGTGCGGTATGCACGAACACTACTTCGGACTATGGTAAGACGATTACGTTAGCAGCAACTCCGGCGACCGGATATCATTTTGGCAGTTGGAGCGCTTATCAAACCGAAACTCCGGCTACTACGGTTACTGTTACCAGCAACCAATTCATAATGCCGGATTATGCTGTAACTGTTGGTGCCACCTTTACCCCGAATACCTATTCCATTACGTATCACACGAATGGAGGTACGGATATTGCAACGGGCAACTATAACATTGAGACAGCCACCTTCGCTCTGCCGACAACTTCAGAGAAAACCGGATATACGTTTGCCGCATGGTACACAAATGCCGAATTGACAGGCGATCCCGTTTCTTCTATCACATTAGGCTCCTATGGCAACAAAGAGTATTGGGCTAAATGGACACCGAACCCATACGCAATCACCTTTGATGCTACGACTAATGACGGCGCGCTTGTTGGATTAAGTCCGAAGAATGTGATCTTTGATGCGACATCAGTAGCAGAATGTCCGACGGCGACAAAGGACGGTTACTGCTTCGACGGATGGTACACCAAGGCTTCTGACGGCAAGAAGGTTGTCAATGCTGATGGTACGTTGGTGGCTAATGTAACCGATGAATCACAGTTCACCGGCGCAGGTGGAGCATGGAAGAAAGCGTCCGCTACTACTGTTTATGCGGTATATGTAGCGCCGACGATTGAAATGACGCCGGATCCGACAGCTCTGAACTCCAGAAAGACAGAGAAAGATACCGTTGTTATTCATCAGACTTTCAGTTGCGAGCCGACTGGAAACTACAACGTCGTTTATACAGTCGGTTATAGTGCAAACCATACGCAACTTCCTTCTCAACCGACTATCAAATACGGAACAGGAGTTGGTGGTGTGGGATACGATACTATCAAGATGCCGATGGATGCCAATACGTACGAGATTGTTGCAGAGTTACGCACGGGATCAACACGCGGCGCAGGTACTATCGTTAAACGCGACACGATAGATTATGTTGTTGAGGCTCAATATGCCGTTACGCTACATTATGTAGTAGATGGCAAGAATATCCGTGAGTCCCGCCAAGTTTATGCTTATCCGACGAGCGCTCCTTCCGAAGTGAGAGTATTCATCGAAGAGAGCGGTTACGTATTGGATCACTGGGAGTTAGGCGTCGGTATTGATACCGTAGACGGTCGCGGAAGCATCATTGATGGCGGTTCTGCCGGATATCTGGAATCGAGATACATCTATGCTGCTAACAACGGTAACATCTATCTCCACTACAAACCCAAGACCAATACCGTTTATTTCTTCAATACCTTTGATAAATATTGGTATTCAACGATTATGAAGAAATACGACTATGGAACAACGGGATATTGGACAACCGGAAATGGTGCTGGCGCAAATGGAAAGACATCTGATACTATCAAAATGGCGACTTCGTCGCTGGAAGAAATGCGATGGATGGCAGCTATTGGTGGATCTACTACCAACTTAGCCTTCACCACCCGTAAGATGGATGGGTCAGAAAACTTCTGGGGCTTAAAAGAAGGAGGAGATTATACCACGAACGCTCCAGGTGTTATCTATCGTACGGACTATAATGCAGCAACACCGATGTTCGTTCCGGTGAGCAAGAATGTAGATGAAGATTATTATATACTGAATCAAAATGAAACTGGTGAAGCACACTACTATCGTGGCTTCTGGGTAAAATATAGCCCGAGTATGGATTCAACGGGTTATTACCTGAAAGTATATAATGGAATAGCGTATGGTTCTTCTCTTGTCGAATCTATTCCTTTGCGTCTGACCCAAACGGGTGAAGGAAATACATGGGAGTTGACAGCATCCATGGATCTGGAAGCAAACAAAACGTATGGATTTAAGTTTACCAAAGCGACGGGAACAAGTTCTGTGGATTGGTACACTAACGCTAGTACAATGACTGCTGCTGATCATGAAGGTTGGGTATTTACCACCGCATCAGGGAATAATTGTGGTCTTACCACTACTTCTGCCGGTGATTACACCTTCCACGTCTTCTGTAAAGACTTCGGTACGAAGGCTGCTAATGCGGCATCTGCTTCTGATGTACAAGGCCAGTTGGCGGTAACAGTGGATTATGCAACAGTTTCCGGAGACTACCGCGTCATCTATTCGGATGCAACGCAGACCGAGGTAATCGCTTCGCCGAGTATCCATCCGGTTGCTAACGGACAAGATACCGTTTCGTTCTTCATCCGCAAGAACGCTGCAAGCCGCGTCATGAAGATTCAGAAATTTGATAGCGATTGGAAAGATGTTAGCGCGATTGATCTAAGTGCAGCTCCATTCTCTATTGCAAAGGATAGTGTATATGTCATCTATCTGCAGCAGAACGAGGCTATGACTAGCATTGAGGCTACCGGTATTGACTTCTATAGTGGCGACTTCTACATCCGTACCGACTGTGTGGACGAGCACAAGTGGGACTACAAGCAATCTTTGGATAACCACCGCATGAGTCCTTCGGATTATGGTATGGCAGATATTCAACCATTCAAGTTCTCTCACTACTATGCTCACTGGGTTGATAAAGGCGGAAATGTCAAATTTATTGTAGCAAACAAATATGCACCGTGTCTGTCGGATACAGTGATTACGGATACTTATGCGAATGTGGCGGGAGGTAATCTGCCATCAGGTGCAGGTGCCAGCGTACGCTTCATGTACAATAAAGGTACCAACGAAGTGAAACGTGATTATTTAGCAGGTGCGGATGGTGAGTCACTTAATCCGGACTTCTTGAAAATAACCACAAGTGGTGATAAGATGGGAACAACAGCCGCAACTCCATCGGTAATTACAACAAAGACATTCACGGATGAGAAAAACTGGGTTTATCAGGCGGAGATTAAGGCAAAACCGGGATTGACAGCCAAACTGACTGCTGAGTATAATAGCAACACTCAGTATTTCTTAGGAAGTGAGAGTAAGGAAGCAACAATTCTTGGTGGTACAGGTGATAGTTGGCAACAGTTCTTGCTAACCTATGACTTCAAGCAAAACCGTTTGATCTGTGCATGGCAGCCTTCCGGAGACAGTATTAATGGTGATGTACCTATCAATGCAGATGTGATGATCATTCGTGAGGCGCAAGGTGATGCTCAGCAGATAATATTCAAGAACAATGCCTCAAAATTGTCTTCGGTGAAGTATATCTATGGTGTTATGCAGTTCAACCGTGACGACATGGTGGGTAGAATGAGCAGATGGGATTATTGGACATATCAACTTTGTATGTACTATATCTCCTTCCCATTTGATGTGGCTGTAAATGATATTATGGCACCGGGTAAAATTGGTCAAGAGTGGCGTTTGCAACGCTATAACGGAGAGAAACGCTCTAAGGGTTGGTTTGCCGGTGATGGCGTAACGACCTTCTGGGAGGATGTACAATCGGGCGATACCTTGAAAGCTTATGAGGGATATAGTTTGTTGCTTAACCGCCGAATCTTCAATGACGGTGCAAGTTCTGTATGGGAGAATAAGAAAGCGGGCGATAAACTCTATATGTACTTCCCGTCACTGAACGCAACAACCGGTATAGTAGCTAACGAAACGGTGGATGTAGTTGTGCCGGAACACTTGTGTACGATTGATCGTGTATTTGATCAAGATTTGGGTAAACCCGATTGGCAACAGCGAACTCACAGGGTTGCTGACAGCCACTGGAACATGATCGGTACGCCGTTGTTTGAGGATAAAGTGGCAGCTACAATCACAACGGGTCCTGTTGTGGAGGATGAAGGAAAGCCAATGGCATATATCTATGAGTGGAACCCCGCAGGCAACGTATTAACTGTAGCAGCTACATTGGACAATAGTTTCGAGTTCAAGACGATGTATAGTTATATGGCACAATACGCAGGAACGATTACCTTTGTAGGTTCAGCAGTGAGAAAGAACATAGCTGCTCGTCGTCTGCCAGATACGCGACACCTGACCATGGAACTGCAACTTACGAAGGAAGATCAGTTCGTGGGACGTACGTATGTTGAGTTGCGCGACAATGCCGTAGATACATTTGCTCTGAACGAGGATATGTGCATGCTGAAGAATGGTGTTAATGCCGACTTGTACACGTTTGCAGGAGCTTATGAGGCAGCGGCTAATGTGCTGACGGTAAGCAACCATACCATTCCTGTAGGTGTAGATGTGAAGACTGCCGGTACGTACTCCTTCTCGATGCCGGATAACATCGACGGAACAATAACGCTTATCGATACCTACGCACAGACGCGCACGAACCTCAATATAGAGGATTATGAGGTTACGTTGAACAAGGGAACGATTAATGACCGCTTCTTCTTGGAGATCGATATTGCCAATGCTCCGACAGCTATTGACGGCGCAAGTGACGGTCAAGGAACGCTCAAGGATGGCAAGGCACATAAGTTCATTATGAACGACCAGATGTACATCCTGAAGGATGGTGTGATCTATGATGCTCGTGGTAGCCGCGTGAAGTAAGGAATAAGTGAGTTAGTGAGTTAGTGAATTAGTGATTAAAGGATGAAAGATATGAGAAAAATAATAGTGATAATCATGGCGGTGGCGCTGGTAGCGCTGCCGACCATGGCACAGACCTTCGGCGCACCTCAAGCAGAGAAACCGGCTGTGATTTTTCAGTCGACGAGTACGATGACCGGCTCGGGTAGTACCTATAGCGCCAGTCCATCATTGAATGCTGACGGAACGGCATCTTATGATGCAGCCTATTCGCCTGCCAGCAAAGCAGGAAGGATTCGCAAAAGCGACGGTGATGACGATGACGATTGGGGACACAACCAAGATTGGGGTGAAGGTAACGAAGGCTCCCCCATCGGTGACGCGTTCTGGCCGCTGATGCTCCTTGCGCTCGCGTACATGAGCCTGCGCGTGTTCCTTAAAAGAAAACGCGCGTAAGAGGGAAAGATTGCGTGCAAAAATTGACGAAAAGTGTGCAAAGTGCAGGGAAAAGGCTGCACTTTGCATTTTTTATTTGTATATGTCAAATAAAAGATGTAACTTCGGCCCTCCCGCAAGCGGGTTCCCGCCGAAATTACGTTCGCTCAATTTAGCGAACGCCAATTTTTTGTCGAAAAATTATTGAAATAAGTAAACTTTTTAATAATTTTCCACCAAAATCTTGCACATTCAAATTTTTTGTAGTAATTTTGCGTGGTCTTTTAGAAAAACCAAATGAGAAACACATTCTACATACTTTGTTTGGCGGCGGTTATGATGACGGGCTGCGGGGGACAAGCACCCGACAGTGACGTCCGTAATGCGAACGAGATGCGTTTGAGATACTCACAAGAAATGATCAACGCGCGTATGTCCGCTTGGTACAACAAAGATAATCAGGTGGGTTTTCCGAATTCCAACAGCACCAACGGCATCATTCAGCCAGCGGCTGAGGCTTCGTGGGACTATGTGCCGGGCGTGGTAGCGAAAGGTATCCTCGATGTATGGGAATACTACCAGGACTCCGCGTGGGCCGATGCCTGGTACGAAGGCTTGTGCGCATGGGGACTGCATCAGACGGCTACCGACAAGGGTGGTATCTTGGACGACCTCAACTGTACGAAAGTGTTCCTCGGATTATATGAAGGCGCCAAACCCGGCGGGCGATTTGAGAACGCAGCGAACGCGGCGTACTTCATGGAGCAGTTGCGTCGCGGAGCGCGAGGGATGGAGGAGCACAAGAACCGCTATACGATCACTTCCGGCGGTGCCGAAGGCGGTTGGATGCACAAGGCCACGGACGACCCGAGCAAGAGTTATTACGGCCAGATGTGGTGCGACGGGGCGTATATGGGACAGGCGCTACTCGCGCAACTGTTAGCAGCGGGTGTCACGGAAGGCACGAACCTCGGATGGAACGATGTGTATGACCAGTTCGATGCGTCCTGGTACTACCTTTGGGACGAAGAGAAACAACTCCCGTACCATGTGATCTTCACGGATATAGCGACGAATAACAATGCGCGGGCGATCTACGAGGCCGGTTACGCGCATGCATGCGCAAACGACAGCGCGATATACCATTCAGAGGAGTACTGGGGACGCGCGGCGGGATGGTATATGATGGCGTTGGTGGATGTGCTCGAGGCGTATCTCGAGAACTTAGGAATTAGGGATGAGGGATTAGGGATTAGCGAACTTCCTTCGGCACAGCATTTCGATGAGATGCGGGAGATGTTGACCAAACTGGCAGACGGATTGGTGGCGCGGCAAGATCCGAAGACAGGATGCTGGTACCAGCTCTTGGCGTACGATGATACGAAATGTGCAACGCAGGGCATCGATGATACCGGTTCACCCAAATACACGAACGTAGCGGAAGGCGGTACGCAGTGTAACTACTTGGAGTCCTCGGCGAGTTGCCTCATCACGGCGGCTTTGCTGAAAGGTTCGCGGCTCGGACTGATTGACCATGCGGAAGCCGGCAAGCGCGGGTTTGAAGGCATCGTGAAGACTTTCGTGCGTGGCGAAGGAGGCGATATGACCATCACGGGCAGTTGCCAGTCCGCGGGCTTGAGCAAAGACCGAAACGGTAGCGCCGCCTATTACCTGATCGGCAAGGATGTACCGATTCAGGATAACGGCGAAGGCAAAGTGCTGGGTGCATTTTTGATGGCTGCTGTGGAGTATGAGCGATTAGGGATGAGAGATTAGCGAATTAGTGAATTAGTGAATTATGATAGATACCATGAAGAAAAGAATTGTTGCGGTAGTATGTAGCGCACTGATGCTATGCGCAGGAAACGTATGGGGGGAAACCTTCACGATTAATTGCAATACAACCTCAAGCGATGCATTATTTAGTGCTACAGGAAATAGCACCCAATTTGACTATGATAGTAGATGGACAAGCTACAACCTTATCAAAATGGATAAGGGAGAGTCCATTACCATCACCAATGTTACGGGTGCCAAAATAACAGCTGTTACTGTAGAGGGCGTCGCAGATAACAATAGCAATCAAACCGTCAATTTTACTATATCAGACGGAACGACCAGTGCGCAGACTTCTTCTGGTTCTTGGAACAACCGAAAAACATCTACATCTCTTACCAGCAAAAACTTAAATGCCACGAATGTCGCTAAACTAAAGTGCGGTGCCGGACAGACCTATACTCTCACCAATAATTCGTCCAGCAGTTATGACGCCGGTGTTCGAGTTATCATCACCTACACACCACCTAAAATCATTTATCTCAATCCGAATGCGTATGGAGATTGGTCGAAAGGGGATGAACGGTATGCGATCTATTGTTTTGGAAGCGGGGATGAATGGTATGATTTTGCATCGTTTGATGCCGGTTGCGAAGGAACGCTGTATCGCGCGACGGTAGATACGAAATATACGGGTTATGTGATCTGCCGTATGAATGGTGCCACGACGGAGAATAACTGGGATAACAAATGGGATCAGACGGATGATATCACCGCAGCCGACGGAGCTTATTGTAAGATCACCGGCATGACAGGAGATCCGGCTAAAGCAACCTGTACATGGTCGTACCAACCGTTCCGAGTATGCGTATCGGGCACATGGATGGCTTTTAAGGGCGAGACAATTACTCTGAGTGCCACCAGCGCAGGAGCTACGCATTATCAATGGTACAAAGGTGGAACCGATGAATCGAATATAATCGACGGTGCTACCAGTTCAACCTACACCAAAACGAATTGCACGCACGAGGACGGCGGTACGTATTATTGCAAAGCATGGATATCCGGTCACGCATCGGATGCCGCATGGAGCGAAGGTTATGGTGTGCGTGTGCCCTATTTGGCAATACAGACCGGTGGCGGCGGTGATCGTTATGATCTGGATTTCGTTCGCGCCAGCACGAGCGCCGATTCGGCGACCTGCGAGATCTATCGCGGCGTAGCATGGGATTACGAAATGAGGGTGATGGACGGTGTGGATGCCCGCGGCAATACCGGTACGATGACCAGCGATAATTGTACCAAATGGACGATGGATCAGTTGAATAATGACAAATGGTGCAGAATTCATACAACGAAAGAGGGAACCTATCATTTTACGCTTTATTTTAGCAATACGACCTATGTACCGGTGCAGTTGAGTGCCACCTATCCTCCGATGGCGCAGCGGGGTGGTGTGAAGGTGTATATCGAGAACACTACGGAGATGCAGGCTCGCGGTTGGAACAACGACAAGATTTACTACCGTATCGGTAAAGGAAAGTACAACGATGGGGATGATAAGAACTGGACAGCTGCCCAACTGATGACTTTAGTGCCCGGTACGGCACGCTACTTGGTAACAACGACACCTGAGTGGAGTAACAATTTCTGGGTTTGGCATATCGGCAATAACGCAGGTTGGACAGACAAGCATGCCATCTATAAGACCAAGACGGGAGACGAATATGCGATTACCGAGTCGTCCAATTTCCATGGCGATGAGATCACATCCGACCAGACAATTATTCTCAATGGTACTTCCGGAGGATACGGAACGGACGGGATGAATGATAACTGCCAGTTCTATGGTTATACGCATTCGGCCGGAATGATCACGCACGATGTTTCGGTGGGATCGACCACGAACGGACAGATACGTGTCGCATACACCCACCACGACAACACAGCGCAGGTTTCAGAGGATTATGCAGCGCGGGCGTTGAACGACTTGGCGCATACCTGTAATCTGACCATCACTGCCGTTCCGGACGATGGCTATCGTTGTACTTCGCTGCAGGTGAACAGTGCTGATTTCACGAGCGGTACGACGCATATCTTAGCTGCCGACGCCACGATTGCAGCTACCTTCGACCATGCGACTTACACGATCACGCTGCACGAGAACGGCGGAACGATCAATTCCGGCAACGTAACGGAATATACGCACGGAACGGGTGCAACATTGCCGACGGACGTAACGAAGGCAAGCAAAGATTTCGCGGGCTGGTACGACAATGAGGGTTGTACGGGCTCCCCCGTGGAGGTGATCTCCACAACTGCTTGGGGCAACAAAGAATACTGGGCAAAATGGATTGACGAGGTACCGAAAGTGACCTATATTCTGGGTTCGTGCTATCTGAACAGCAGTAAGATGTGGACGCAAGGTAGCGACGGTAGTGTGAAGGCATGGATGTTCCAAGAAGGTGCCACGGTAGCGGAGAACAATCTGAAAGAGACGACGGATATTTCGTATTCGTCCACCAGTACCGGTGGCACATTCTTTAATTCGAAGGATATCACGCTGTTGGATAATGAGAGTTATTGGAGTACGAGTTCGGGTAGCAACCGTGCTATCAGGACACTGAAGGTAGAGGGTGATGAAACGCTGACTTTCAACCTGAGCGGAATGGTTGCCAACAAGATTGTCTTCTACGTGTTCCCGCGCAGCAATGATGCTTATTCGATAGACTTGACCGTCAACGGCGCCACGCAGACTAAGAATTTCACCAGCCAGAAAGACAAATGGCATAAATATGCGTACAAGGGCGGTAATTACTCGGGAGAGTTCTCCATCAAGAGTTATAGTAAGGAGACTCGCGTGGTGGTTATCGTAGAGGTTCCGTTAGTGACCGTGACCTTCGATAAGAACGATGCGTCAGCTACGGGCACGATGGAAGAGATGACAGTGCCCAAAGGTTCAACCTTCGCGCTGAGTGACAATGCGTTTGCGCTAGCGGACTATAATTTCTTGGGATGGACGGAAGATGCAGGCGGAGCCGGCGTACTGATCTCGGACGGTGCGGATTATACCACAGATGCGGATGTGACCCTTTATGCGAAATGGGAGCCCATCATTCGAACGACCATCACGCTGAACGCAACGGGTGCGTACAACAGTTATACGGGTTCAGTAGTGGCGACGTACACCAAGCCTATGCCGGAGATAGCCGTACTCCCGAAGCGCGCCGGCGGATATGTGTTCGATGGCTATTATAGTTTACCGGATGGAGCGGGCGTGCAGTACTACACGGGTTTGGGTTCAAGTGTGCGGAATTGGGACCAAACGGATGCTACCTATACGCTGTATGCCAAATGGAAGGAGCCTTGCGATCTGGAACCGACGCTGACGAACGTAGCGCCGAAAGTGACGATCTGGGATGGGCAGAAAGTAGATGTGGGTGTAGTTAAACTGACCTGCGAATTTGAGGTAGAAGGAATAACCTATAGTTTGCAGTCCGTCTCGCCTGCGAATCCGATTAATGGCTGCGACTTTGAATATTTCGATGAATATATCCATTTGATCGGAACGCCCGCTGTAGGCAACGCCGTGATGCAGGAAATACCGGTTACCTTCACGATGGCGAACTCCTGTGCCCCCGCCCGTACCTATACTATCACTTCAACCATCCGTATCTATCCGGCCGGACAGAAAGCGAAAGTGGCGTTTATTATCACGGGTACGAAGGGGGGCGGTTTTGATGACTACACCGCTGCGGATTCGACCTCGTGCGATGACTTGGTAGATTATCTGGACGAGTATTACGATATCACGTATGTGAACGGTTATGCGACGAAGAATGAAGCGGCTTTGGCGACCTATTATGACCAATATGATCTGTTGGTTGTAACGGACTTCTTGAGTACGGGTGAAGGATATACGAATGCGATAGGAACGTTGATCGATAAGAAACCGATTTTGAGTTTTGAGGCCTACGTGGCAAATCTGCCGAACTGGCATATCGGTTCCAACCCTAAAGATCCCAAACCGAAAGTGCAGGACATGAAAGTGCTCTGCGCGGGACACGCGATTTTCAAGAACGCGAAGTACAACCCGGGCGATGCAAGTGAGACGGTGGTAGTTAATGCCGATACGACCGTACATGTGCTTGCGAGCCTGAGTGGTGAAAAAGATGCGAAAGGTTTGCAGGGCTTCACCATCAACGAGGCACCGGACTTTGTGTTCTTGGCTACGATCAAGGATGCGAATAACAACCGCGATCTGATTGTGTGCTGCGAGCGGCAAGTGGTATTCCCGGCACGACTGCTGCTGTACGGAATCAATTTCTATGAGATGCCGAACCTCTCCAATGCCGGTAAGATCGTGATGCGGCAGATGATTGAATACCTGCTCATGACTGAAGAAACCAAAGTGGCAGACTGCTCGCTCGTATTCGATAATGCGGGTGGTGATCATAAATGGAACAACCCTGCCAACTGGGCTCCGGGATACAATATCATTCCAACCCCGTATCATCCGACGCGTATCATTGCGGAGTGCTGGGTGGACACAGACGATGCGCATGCAGGAAGTGTGAAGGTGAATAAAGGCCAAGACGAGCACGGCAACGAAATGGACGGTAAGTTAATCGTGGAACCGACCGGCGGATTGACGATTGCCGGTATGGTAGCGACGGTGAAAGATACGCGTTATGCATCACCGATCACGATTAATGCGGAGGATCTGCTCATCGAAGCGAATGCGGATCACAACGGTGCGTTCGTCTATGGCAATAAGGAATCGGATGTACGCGCCACCGTACAATACTACAGTCGGGGAACAGGTGCCAATACCTCCAGTCCGGTATGGCAGTATATGGGTATTCCGTTCCAGGCCGGTAAGACGGCTGTCAGTATGTTCAACGGCGCGTGGATGTGCCGCTGGGCAAGTGGTTCGACAGACGACTTGGGCGGCCTCTGGCAGTGGGTGGAGAACAACGATGTGATGATGCCGTTTGAGGGCTATTGTATCACGCAAGCCGCGGAGAAGACCTATACGTTCTCGGGTAAACTGAATGCACCGGTGACCAAGACGCTGCTGCTGGATAACCGCGACGGAGATGGCTATGCGTTTGCGGCGAACAGTTGGACGGCGCCGATCAAGATTCAAGAGATGGAGGATGCGGACTTCGTCAATGCAGAGAAATCCATTTATATCTACCATTCGGGATCGTACGCCAACTGGGAAGCGAACGGAACGCCGGTAGATGCGCATAGCGGCGCTGCGGCTACATTGCCCGGTCAATACGCGGTTATACCGATTCATTCGTCGCCGTATCTGACCGGCGCAGACTCCGTCATTCCGGCTATGCAGGGCTTCTTCGTGAAGGCTACGGATGCGGATGCCAAACTGAAACTGGTTTATAACCGCACCGTATATGATGCGACTTATTTCAAGACCTCCACGCAACCGATGCGTGCGCCGCGCCGCATGAGTACGGGTGAACCGGAAGTGATGCAACTGATGGTTAGCGGTGCAGCGTCCGGTGGCGATCATGTGTATCTATTGGCTCGCGGCGATTTCTCCGAGGAATACGAAGACGGATGGGACGGACGTAAACTGGAAGGCGAAACAGTCGCGCCGTATCTGGCCGTGGTCAAAGAAGCCGGTACGATGGCCGTGGCTTCGATAGCGGAGTATGAAGGAAGAGAACTGTCCTTCCGCGCCGGTGAGGATATCAACTATACCTTCACGTTCCACTATGCAGGCGACGATATCTACCTGTATGACCGCGAGACCGAAGAGGCGACGTTGATTCAGACGGGTAATACCTATTCGTTCACGGCGGTGAACAAGACACCGGAGAACCGCTTCCTCATTACCGCTAATCCTCCGCGTACGCCGACAGCTATTGACCAAGCACAAGGGGATAAACCCGGTACGAGAGCGCAGAAATTCATCTATGAAGGGAGATTGCTGATCTTCTATCGAGGTGTGATCTATGATGCGTCGGGTGCGCCCGTCACAATAGGAAAGGAGGCGGCGCAATGAAAAAATTCCGAATACAACTGGTGATTGCGGCCGTCGTATTCGTGTGCGGCGTATCGCTATGCGGAATGATCTATATCGCAGGGAATAAACCGGTGGTATACGTCAGTCCGGGAATTGTGACGGCTCCTTGTCCGGTGGCTAATCCGGTGCCTGCAGTGACTCCGCTTTCCGGACGGTCGACCGGATTGCATCATCATTATGCCGTTCCGTCCGTTGCAAGCATGCCTCATTCTTCCGCCTGGTCTGGTACATCATCCTATCGGATGTTTGAGACCAGCAGCGCGACGTCGCACATGGTAGGAAGCGGCGGTGGAGGCGGATTTGGCATTGCAACAACCTCGCACGGTTCGTCTTCGCGCGGTGTGTCCTATAGCAGTGGCGGTGGTAGTGTGACGATGCCGGTAACCAGTTTTGTGGCGGTGGCTTCGAGTCGTCAAGTGGCAGAACCGGAGGCACAGGATGCACCTCAATTGGCACATGTTGCATCGCGTAGAGCACCGGGTCCACCGAATCCATCGGGTCCACTCGATCCCACGCACCAACTGGGCGAGCAGCCGATAGGTGATGCAGTCTGGCCACTCCTTTTGATAGCCATAGGATACATACTCATAAGAAAAAGAAGACTCGCGTGATTGCGAGCCTTCTTTGTTTAGAATCGGTAGGTGGCACCGAGTAGGAAGTTGATACCCTGAGAGCGATAACCGTAGTAATACTCGTTCTTGTGATGCAACCAGTTATTGAGCTGGAAGAAGAGCGTCAAGTTCGGTTTGGGCTCGGGACGGAGGATAGAGCCTTCGGCTATTTGTGATTTGTGATTTGTGATTTGTGATTTACCTACCCACATATCATATTGCAGACCGAGGTTGAGATCCATCGTCGGACGCAGGATATGCTCGGAGTAGGTGTTGGTCGTGCCGTTATAGAGCAACGCGGTGCGGCTTCCTGCGAAATGGTTATCCGAATAGAGCGACCAGTGTTTGTCAATGCGGCCGTCGATGCGGACGTCTACCATCCAATCCGGACGATCATATACCGTGGTGTCCCCTTTCCAGAAGAAGTAATCTCCGCTGACGTTGATACGCAGTTTATCCTGGAGGTGGTAGTTGATCTGGCCTCCGATCTTACCGCGTTGGTAATTGGTGTGGAAATAACTGAAATCACCTGCCATCATCTTGAGGTTCAGCGGTGCGAAGTTCGCGCTGTCTGCGGTGGCAACCCATACATCCTGATTCATCATATACGCGTAGCCTCCGTGCACCTCAATCAACAGGTCGCGGTAGGGACGGATATGAAAACCGAGCTCGGCATCCACCGGTGTGTACTCTGCCACATGCGGCTCGATAATACCCGCGTGGATGATGCGGTAGCGGTTCTCCTCCATATAACTCTGCAGCGTTCCGAGACCGTGATAACCTTGGATATCGGCGTAGATAGTGAGCCATTGTTTGGCAATCTGCGCCTCCAGGTTGATATGCGGCGACGGAGCAAAACTGAGGTTCTCTACACCGGAGAGGCCGTTCTGACCGTGACCGAGGTTGAGGTCGATGTTAATACCTATATGCACGCGCACGCGCTTGCCTTCATACGCATAGTACGGCTCCAAACGGAAGTTATGACGTCCGCGATAGAGACTGTCCGGAATGGCATCCGCCAGCGAACCGAGTTGGAGGAAGTTATTCTGCATGTAGAAGTTAGCTCCTACATGGTGCTCCTCGCTATGCCAATCGAAGCCTGCTTTGGTACGGATCTGATGCTCACTCACCGCACCGGGTTTGGAGAACAGCGCATAACCGGTCTGCACCTGGTATTGGATGTCATTCTTGGCATTGGCCTTCACACCTACGTACGCTTCCGCCGTCCAGAGGGACGTCTTGTCACGATCCGTCACGTCCGCACGATTAGCATACGCCACTTTATTCTTCTCCCATCCGCCGAAATCGTGGTTGGTAGTGGTATAGTGATTATAGTCGTACCAATGACCGTACTTGTGGTAGAAAATATTCCCACCGTTGAAACCGAAATAGAGATCGCAGGTGCTGAAGGTATGCGTGAAATTGAGACCCAGCTTGGTCTTGCTCAGCGTGGCGAGTCCCCATTCTGCCTTGTGGTGAGCATAGACATCGAGGATGGATCTCTTGCCATCGTTCAGATGATAACCGAAATCAAACAAGGTATTCGGATGACCGAGGGCACCGCGGATATAACCGTTGTATGTGCTTCCCGGTTCAAAGCGCGTAGGTTGCGAGAGCAGCGGATGGAAAACCGCACTCGGCGTGACATCCGCCGTGTATTCGGAGTACTCCACCGGCGTCGGGTCTATCGTGGTCTCTACTACCGCCGGCTTAGTCGATACCTTACCTGCCGCCTGTATGACCGGTTGGAAATCGCGCTCCACCGTCACCGAACGATTCAGGGCAGAGTCAGATTGTGCGAGGGCAGGAGTAGCTAGGGAAACTAGTAATCCTAGGAGCCCTAGGAAACCTAGGTAATTCTTATTCTTCTTCATCTTTCTCCTCCTTTTCTATCGGTTGTTCGAGTTTATCCAGCGCTGCGAGACGTCCGCTGATGAGTTCAGCGATGTCATCGCTATGACCGGTGTAGTTCTGCTGCAGCACGAGCAGGTACTGACGTGCCTGGAACAGCTCGCCGCGCTCGCGGTTGATATCGCTCAGCAGGATGAGTGCTCGCGCGAGCCAGTACTGCTGCTGGGTGTTCATCCGGGTGAATTCCATCACCTGTGCTTCGGCAGCCTCATAGTCCTTGAGTTCAAAATAACTCTGCGCCAACAGGTATTTGGCTTCGGCTCCTTGTGCGGTACGTACTTCGGTTGCCAATACCGTCAGATCCGGTTGGGCATTGCTCCACTGCTTGAGCGCCACATAGGCTTTCGCGCGACCGTAGAGTGCTTCCGCTTTAGTCTCTTCGTTCACCGGCGTATCGTTGAGGATCTGATCAGCGATGTCGATGGCTACTTGATGACGACCCAAGGCCTGCGAGCAACGCAAGATACCCAGACGGGCAATCGTGGTATTCTCACGCGTAGAGGCCAGTGCCTGCATGCGGTAGAACGCATCCAGCGCACAAGCGTAATCCGCTTTGTCATAGCACAACTCCGCCACGCGGATAGCTGCCTCCTCCTGATACGGGTTGGCGTTCATCTCCGCGAGGATGCTGTACTGCGCCAGCGCCTCTTGGTTCTGACCGAGACGGTAGTACGAATCAGCGAGGTAATAACGCGCGGTGGTGCAATAACGTCCACCTGCGCAGTACTGCGTGATGTAATTATTGAGCGCAACGGAGGCTTTCTGGTAAGCGGCCTGCATGTACTGCATCTCCGCGGATGCGTAGAGCAGCGAATCCTCCTGCGTGGAGACATTCATATTGATCTTCGCCAGGTTTTTGGTGTAAGCCAGATACTCATTGACATTACCGGCTTCCACGTACAGCGTCTGCAATGCATCCAAAGCCGTGTAAGCCTCTTCGGTAGCCGGGTATTTCTCGATCGTACGGCGATACGCAGCGATCGCATTGTCGTTCTGACCAAGGTTGCGATAGAGCATCGCGCACTCGAGCGAAGCCTTGCGCGCCAGCGTCGAATGCGGGTAGGTAGTGAGCAGACTCTCGTAGGTAACGATCGCTCCGCGCTCATCGTCCTGTTGCAGTTGCGCACGAGCTATCTCATACACACCGTCATCCGCATAATCGGACTTGGGGTAACGCGTGATGAGTTCGCGCAGTACACTGATTTTTTCATCGTACTTATGCTGCAAACCGAGTGCGTATCCGCGTTGGAAGAGTGCATAGTCGGCACCCGAAGCCTGCAACTTAGCCACCTGCGTATAATAGGTGATGGCTTGCGGGAACTGGCGGTCATTGAAATAGCAGTCGCCGATACGGTTGAGTGCATCTGCATAGGTCGGTTCGGTAGCCCGCGCCGCATCGATATAGGTCGAGAAAGCCTCCCGCGCTTTGTCGTATTTGTTTTGCGCGAAATAGGTGTATCCCTGCAGGTACCGCGCCACCGAGTAGTTCTCCGACTGACGGGTATTGGCGCGCGCAAAGAACGCATTCAGATCTTGCTCACAAGCGGCGTAGTTACGCAAACGATAATTGGCCTCGGCGCGTATGTAGTACGCTTCCGTCGTGTATTGATCCGATTCGGCTTTGTGCGCAATCACCTGTGTCATCCAATCGACCGATTGCTGCATCTTACCTTGCAGAAAATTATCCGCACCGAGTTGATAGCGCAGGTATTGCTTGGTCTGCAGCATTTTCGGCGACGGATTCGGAATAGAATCCAGCGTAGCGATCGCTGCGGCGTAGTTCTTACTCTGCATCAGCGCATCGGAGAGTAACTGATAGATGCGGTTCTCGTACTTGGAGTCCGGGAACTGATGCAGGAAATCATTGAACGCCCGCACGGACTCACCAAGGGCACTCGAACTCTGATAGGTGCAGAGCGTGTAGTTGTATGCCGCTTCCTCTTTGATAGCCGGCGTAAGACCGTAATTGGCTGCGGCCTGATAGGAAAGCTTGGCCTGCTCCGGTTGCTTGAGTTGCACATAGGCGTTACCCATCGTCAGACAGGCTGCTTCGGAGATCGTATCGTTCTCCTGCTTCACCTGTTTGAGGGCCTTGACAGCCTCCTCGTAGCGCTCCAAACGGTAGTTGGCTACACCGAGCATGTACATGTCGTTGCGCAGCAGTTCTTCTTGCTGCTCGGTTGTCAGTTTGGCATATTGGCTCAGGTGCTCCACGGCCTGTGCGTAGTCCTGCTTGTTATAGTATATCTCACCGAGGATACGATGCAACTCCCCGTTATTGAGGCTCTCCGGATGCTCGCGAAGCAAGGTGTTGGCGCGAGCCTCCACTTCTTCGTAGTTATTGTTCGCATACTCGATCTGCACAATGTAGTACGGAACGGTTTTGGAGTAGGAGGGTTCGTTCTCCAGTCGCTTCAAGGCCGGTAAGGCTTTGTCGTATTTCTCCTGTTTGTACATGCAGTAGGCGTAGTAATACGTGCCGCGAATGGTATAACGGCTCTCCTCTTTGGAGAGAATGCCGAAATAGATCGCTGCGCGTTGGAACTCCTGCTGCATCAGGTAGGCGTATCCGCGATAGAAAGCATAGTCCTGCTGATGCGGGCGTGTCAGGGCTTGGATATCAATCGGTTCCAAGATCTTCAGCGCCTGCTTGTAATGCCCTTTCTCCACTTGGAGCACACCTTGCATGAAATGTACTTCATCCGCGAAGGTGGTGTAGGGATAGGCCTGCAGGTACGCTTTGAGGTCGCGTTGCAGCAACTTATCCCGCCCGTCGAAACGCTCGGCGAGGGCATTGAAGCGCAACTCCATCTCCGTTGTTTGGGCGGAGAGGGGAGTTACTAGAATACCTAGGAACCCTAGGAGTCCCAGGATGCCTAGTTGAATAGTTTTTCTCATCGTGCTAATTTGATTTCATTCCACATCTCGAGCAACATCTCCTGGCTCTCGCCGGCGTCGTGCATCAGTGCGCAACGGTCGATGATACTCTTGTCGGCATAGTAAACCGGGTTGAGGTGCAAAGCGTGCGGGTCAAGAATCTCATCCTCAACCTGAATCGGCTCATTGCCGAAGAAATACGATGCATCTACGGTCTCCGGCCACTCCTCGTCATCGTTCTGCTCCTCCAGGATGGTAGCGGCTGCCTTCGGACCACCGGCGCAGGACACATAACCGATCTCGTCCATGTTGGCCAACGCGTTCTCCGCTTTGCACATATAGTCGATGAAATAGGTAGCGGCTTTGATGTTCTTCGCGTACTTCGGGATTACCCAACCGTCAAACCATACGTTCGAACCCTCTTCCGGCACGATATAATCGAGCATCACGCCCATCTCGGCAGCCTCTTCGATAGCGAACTGTGCGTCACCCGACCAGCTGAGGTTGAGCCATGCTTTGCCTTTGGTCATCTCTTCCTTACCGAAGTCCACTTCCCAGCCGCAGATCTGTTTCTTAGCGCGGAGCAGGATGTCCTTCACGGCATCTACGCGATCCTTGGTGATGTTACGCACCAACTCGTCACGGCTCACCGTACCGTTCGCCAACTCCTCGCGATACGCATAGAGCACGAGTACCGAATAGACATCGCGGAACGCATCTTTCATCAGGATACGGTTCTCAAACTGCGGGTCAAGGATAGCACCCCACGAACGGAGATCCTCACGATTGACAAACTGCGGGTTGTAGATAAATCCGGTTGTTCCCCACATATAACCGCAGGTGTAATCGCTCACCTGAACGTCATGACTCGGCGCCATCTGCTGGAACTTGTTGAGTACAAACGGCGAGAGGTTGTCGAAATAATAGATGCTGTCGGGAATCAGGTCTTTCTGAATCGGAATCAACAGATCTTTCTTCAGCATGCGCTCGATGATGTACTCCGACGGACAGAACACGTCGTAGTCCTCGTGCCCCACTTCGATCTTGGTCAGTGCGGTCTCGTTGATGTCGAAGGTCTCATACACCAGTTGTACTTTCTCGCCTGTCTGCTCGAAATACCACTGCTCGAAGTTCTCCTTGACGTCCTCGTCGATATAGTCCGCCCAGTTCAATACTTTGAGTTGATGTGCGCGGTCAACGCGGTTACATGAACAGAACACGATGGCTACGAGAGCCACGATAAAAGAGATTTTTTTCATTTCTTTTCTTCTTGTTTAGATTTTCGTATGTTGATATAAATTAATACACTTAGCATCACCAGCAGGATGATGGTGAACAACGGACGCAACTCCGGCGTCAAACCGCCTTTACGCGCGTCCGAATAGATAAAGGTACTTAGCGTCTCGAGTCCACCGCTACCCTTGGTGAAGAACGTCACACCGAAATCATCGACACTCAGGGTCAGCGCCAAGATGAAACCGCTTAACATACCCGGCCATAACTCCGGCAGCATCACCATCCGTAGCGCCTGCGCGGGTGTAGCTCCCAGATCGAGGGCAGCCTCATAGGTGTTGGGGTTCATTCGGCTGAGGCGAGGTAACACACTGAGCACCACATAAGGCGTACAGAACACCACGTGGGCGATGCAGACCGTCGCTAATCCCTGACTCACGCCCAAAGCTACAAACAGCAGGAAGAGTGATATACCCGTGATGATATCGGGGTTGATCATCGGCACGGAGTTGAGCAGGCTGACCATCTTGCGTTGTCGCGCTCGCATGTTATAGATACCGATCGCAGCCAGCGTACCGAGGATGGTGGACACCACCGCGGCAATCAACGCAATGACCACCGTGTACCAGATGGCGCTGTTCAGTCCCGCATCGGCTTTGCCGGTGAAGAGGTTGACGTACAGATCGAAGGAGAAACCTGTCCAGTTGCCGAGGATCTTACTCTTGGTGAACGAGAACACGGCAATCAGGGCTATCGGTGCGTAGAGTACGAGCAGCAAGAGCCAGAGGTACAGTTGCGAACCGTAATGCCGACGCAAGCCCATGCGCTTACGCCGTAGGGTCTCTTGCTCTACCGGCGTAAGGAGTCGCTCTTTGCGACGCTGTGCTATATAACCTATCGTGGAGACGATACCGGCGATCAGAAGCAGACCGGCAAACACGAACCATATCCAACCCGTACTGCGTTTGGCCACGGCCGTGTTGGTACGTACGTACTCCTCGAAAGTCTTATAGGCGTTCTGTACACGCACGCGTTGACCGCGGTTCTTTATCTCCTTGTTACTGCGCCAAACAGTCCAAAAAGTCCCGATTTCATCGGAATAACTATAGATAGAATCAAAGGATTGGAGATTGGATATTGGATGTTGGATGTTGGAGAAGATAAAATCAAGTTCTCCATCCTCTAATCGTTCCACGCTCACCGTTATATTGATCTTCTCTCCGGCATAACTCTCCGGGAAATTAGCCAACAGCGCATTCTCACCCGTCGTACCTACGCGAAGCTCGTACGTCAGATTGGACTGCGCAAAGGTGCTGAGGCTGAAGATTAGCAGCAATCCGCTAATTGCTAATTGAAAATCGCTAATCGTTAATCTCATACCAGCCCTCCTTCCTCTTTATTGTCATGGTCGCCGAAGAACGACGTCAGGGCGATGATGATGAGCAGTACCAACGATAGAACAGCACCGTAGTTGAGCAGATCCGTGGTGGTGATATAGTCCTGAATAAGGCTACCGAACAACTTGATGTTGTTATGGGTCAACAACTCCGCGATCGCGAACGTACTAACCGTCGGCATAAACACCATCACAATACCGCTATACACGCCCGGCATGGACAGCGGAACGATCACTTTCCAGAAGCATGTCCAGCGGTTGGCTCCCAAGTCCTGTGCCGCCTCGACGAGCGAGTTATCCATCTTCTGGAGTGTGTTATAAATCGGGTAGATCATGAACGGCAAGTAGTCGTAGCACAAACCGAAAAGCAATGCCCCTTCGCCCAAAGGCAGTCCGCACATATTGAACAATTCCACCGTAGCTACCGTACGCAGCAGGAAATTGATCCACATCGGTAGAATGAATAACATCGCCATTACCTTAGGCGTTTTGAAGTCCTCCTGCGCCATGATATACGCCGCCGGATAACCGATCAGCAGGCATATCGCGGTATTGAACACCGCTATCATGAGCGAATAAAGGAAGGTCTGGATCGCTTCGCTATGCGTAAAGAACTTCGCGAAATTACGCAGCGTAAACTCACCGTGGATATCCGTGAAGGCATAGAAGCCGACCAAGATCAGCGGCAATACCACAAACATCGCCATAAACGCGATATACGGCCAAGCCCACGTGCGACGCGAAGAGAATATCTGAACGAGTTTATTCATTTTCCCACTTATCGATCTTGATCTTGTTCTTCGGAATCACGATACCTACGCGGTCGCCGTCATCCCATACATCGTTGGTGTTGACAAACAGGTCATTCCCCTCATCCGTACGGATGGTCAGATGGTAGTGATTGCCTTTGTATAAGATAAAATGCACTTCTCCGGAGAGTGTACCTTCTTCCTCGTAGTCCTGCAAGTCGATGTCGCGGAACTTGACGCGCACCTGCACTTTCTCGCCGGGTTCAAAACCCTCGAGTTGTTTCTCCTCTACTTCCCATTCCGCATCGAGGAACCATACCTTACCGTTCTTGAGCACCTCGCCTTCGAAATAATTGTAGATATAGTGCTCTTTTTTCATGATCTGGATATCTTCGGGCTTAACGAGCATACCAATCTCCGTGCCCGGCAAGTACTCGTGGTAATCCTGAATAAGGAACTCGTAGTTATCCGGTGTGAGCACACGCATCTCGTAGTGTACGCCCTTAAAGATACAACTCTGTACTTCACCGTACCACTTGGTGAACTTGCCCTTCGGCACACGGTCTTCGGCATCGTCCTCTTCGTTGGCTACAACCTTTCCGCGTTTCTCATCTTCCTTGCGCCAAACATAAATATCTTCCGGACGAATGACCACATCGACGGGGTTGTTCTCTCCGAATCCGGTGTCAATACAATCGAACTCCTGACCGCAGAACTCCACGCGTTTATCGCGAATCATCGTACCGGAAAGGATGTTACTTTCTCCGATGAAATCGGCCACAAAGCAGTTTTGCGGTTCGTTATAGATATCCGTCGGTGTACCGATCTGCTGGATCTTTCCTTCGCTCATTACTACTACGCGATCGGAGAGCGTCAAGGCCTCTTCCTGATCGTGGGTGACGTAGATGAAGGTGATACCCAGTTTCTCGTGCAGCTCCTTCAATTCGATCTGCATGTCGTGACGCATTTTCAGATCCAATGCACTCAGCGGTTCGTCGAGTAACAACACTTCGGGTTTGTTCACGATGGCGCGCGCGATAGCCACACGTTGTTGCTGGCCACCGGAGAGGGTGTCCACTTTGCGCTCCTCGTAACCCGTGAGGTTAGCCATCTTCAGTGCCTGACGCACTTTTTTCTTGATGGTCTCCGGGTCTTCTTTCTTCAGTTTGAGACCGAAAGCGACGTTGTTGAATACGTTTAGATGGGGGAACAGAGCGTATTTCTGGAATACGGTGTTGACGGGACGCTTATAAGGCGGTGTCTTCGTGACATCTTCTCCTTTAAGCAGGATATCTCCCGATGAAGCAACTTGAAAACCGGCGATACAACGAAGTAATGTTGTTTTGCCGCAGCCCGAAGGGCCTAAGATTGTGACGAACTCGCCTTTCTTCACTTGAAGACTCACGTCATTCAATGCAAACTTACCATCCTCGAACTGCTTCGAAACATGGTTGACCTCAATAATAAAATCCGATTTTGCCATTTCTTTCCATACATACACGCGCATACTCGCGCAAAATACGGCGCAAAAGTACTACAAATAATTGAATTACGCAAATTTTTTTGCGTTTTTTTACGATATTTGCAAACTTTTGCGAGCGGAAAGGAGTACGATAACGGCAGTGATAGCAGAAAGTGTATCGCTAATAGGTATAGACCACCATACGCCGTCCAGCGGATCTACGAAAGCCATCGGGAGCAGTATGGTGAGCGGAATAAGATAGATTACTTGCCGAGTCAGACTCAGGAAAATAGCCTTACCGGCTCTGCCGATAGAGGTGAATAGGTTACCCGTCACCATCTGGAATCCGATGATAAGCATAGATGAGCAGATGATACGCATGGGTTTGATGGTCTGCGCAATGAGCATCGGGTCGTGGGTGAACATTTTTGTTACCACAACCGGACAGAACTCGCCGAGGAAGAACACGATGCCCATCACGCCTGTGGCGTACGCGCAAGTGAGATAGAAGGACTTCAATACGCGGTCGTACTGCTTGGCGCCGTAGTTATATCCGGCAATCGGTTGCATACCCTGGTTCAGACCCATCACCATCATAGCGAACACGAATGTCAGACGGTTGATAACCCCGTACGAAGCGATCGCCAAATCCCCGCCGAAGATCTTCAGTTGATTGTTGATGATGATGACCACGAAACAGTGCGCAATATTGTATAAGAAAGGTGACATACCGATGGCCAAAGCACGCGATGTGATATGTCGGTTAAGACGCCAAATTCCCCGATGAAATCGAACTAATTCGTTCTTATTCGTGAATTTGGTAAGCTGCCAAACAACGGCTACGGCTTGACTGATAACGGTTGCCAATGCAGCGCCTCGAACACCCATCTCCATGCCGAAAATGAACAGCGGATCGAGGATAATATTGACCACTACTGCCACAATTGTAGCCACCATGGAAAAACGCGGATGGCCGGCCGAACGAAGCATGGCATTGAGGCCGAAATAGATATGCGTCAGGATGTTTCCGTAGAGGATGATCTCCATGTATTCGTGCGCGTAACCGAGCGTTGCTTCGCTCGCTCCGAAGGCCATCAGGATGGGGTCTAACCAAATCAAACCTACCGCCATCACGAGGGCGGATAGAATGATATTCATCACGATCACGTTGCCTAACACGCGGTTGGCGCGGTCGTAGTCTTTCTCCCCCAGATAGATAGCTAATAAGGAGGATGCACCCACGCCCACGAGACTACCGAAGGCCGCGCATATATCCATGAACGGCTTGGCAACCGTCAAAGCGCCCAAGGCCAAAGCTCCACAACCATGACCGATATAGATGCTATCGACGATGTTATAGAGCGACGTGGCGGTCATTGCTATGATCGCCGGCATCGCATATTTGAAGAGCAGTTTATGTACCGGCGCTATGCCTAATTCGGTAGTTCGACTCATAGTTTTTCTGCGATTTTATCGAAGAAAATCGCGGCCGGATGGCCTGCTTGTAAAACAATAGGAGTACCCTCATCGCCGCCCTCACGGATAGACTGCACGAGGGGTATCTGACCGAGTAAGGGGATATGCAGTTCTTCGGCGAGTTTTTTGCCTCCGTCTTTGCCGAAGATATAGTATTTATTATTCGGTAATTCAGCCGGGGTAAACCATGCCATATTCTCGATGAGACCGAGGATATCTACGTTTACTTTCTCATTGCGGAACATCTCCACACCCTTACGCGCATCGACTAAGGCAACCGGTTGCGGAGTGGTGACTACAATAACCCCGGTGAGGTGCAATTCGTTAATCAAAGTGAGGTGTATATCGCTGGTGCCCGGCGGCAGATCAATCATGAAATAATCCAACTCACCCCAATGGGCATCTTCGATCAGCTGTTTGATGGCATTCGACGCCATACCTCCACGCCAGATAACAGCTTGGTCGGGATTGACGAAGAATCCGATGGATAGCATCTTCACCCCGTATTGCTCGATAGGCTCAATGAGCGTTCTTCCTTCGATTTCAACGGAGAAAGGTCGGCACTCTTCGGTAGCGAACATCTTCGGCATCGAAGGTCCGTGAATATCTGCATCCAGCAGTCCGACTTTATATCCCTTTTGCGCCAAAGCTACAGCCAGATTAGCCGTGACGGTTGATTTACCCACACCGCCTTTACCGCTATGAATAGCAATGATATGCTTGGCGTTGATTTTCGGGCTTTCGGTCTTGGGCTTTTGATTCTCAACTTTGAACTTCGTATGGATATTCGCCGCTATATTCGGATCAACATAGGTCTGCAAAGCCACCTCAGTTGCTTTGAGCACCGATTTCATGAACGGATCGTTATCCTTTGGGAAGATGAGCGAGAAAGACACCTCGAAACCCGAGATGCGGATATCGTCTTCCAACATCCCGCTTTCTACCAAATCCTTGCCCGTTCCCGGGTAGCGCACGTGGCGTAATGCATCAATTATCTGTTGCGGATACATAGTCGTTTTCAATTTTGCGGCTGCAAAATTACAAAAAAAAATGCAAATGTGCAAATTTTGCCGTTATTTTTTGCTGTAAATAGCAAATCCCCATAATTAGGTATTGTGTATATCGCAAAAAAGCAGTAATTTTGCAGCGTGATTCGTATTGGCGTCATAGGACTACCGCAGAGCGGTAAGAGTGCGTTGTGTCAAGCTTTGCAAAACTTGGCGGGTGAAACCATGCAATTTGTTGAGGTTCATCACCCCGATGAACTGCACGGAAACGCGTATGACGTGGTGCTCCAGGTGGTTGATGCTACGCGTCTGGAGGAGTCGTTGATGCTTACGCCGCATATCATCGACGAGGATCAAAAGATCGTGTTGGCCATTGGCCGGTACGATTTGTTACTCAAGACGGATCACTCGCTCAATCTTCCTAAGTTGGAGCAATTGATTGGTGTTCCCACCTGCCGTGTCTCCGTACGACTCAACTACGGTTTGCCGAATTGCTTGTCCATTCTTCGCGAAGTAGCTGCGCGCCCGGCTTCTACGGCGCACCCGATCTATCACCTCCGTGATCAGGGCGATGAGGACACCTATCGCGCGTACGTGCACGGTATATTAACGGAGACGCTTACGCACGCGAAGGACGATAAGCATCAGACGCGCCTCGAGCGCATTGATAAGGTGCTGACGAACCCGTGGCTCGGCTTCCCGATCATGATGGCGATCCTCTATTTCGTCTTCTGGTGTACGTTCACGCTGGGTGCATACCCGCAGGAATGGATAGAAGGGGGTGTCGATGTAATGGCTGAATGGATGAGGGGATTAATGGTTGAGAGTTGGTGGTCGTCCTTGCTCATCGACGGTGTGTTACAGGGCGTGGGAGCTGTCTTGGCTTTCTTGCCGAACATCATCATCCTATTCTTCTTTATCTCGCTCATGGAGGACTCGGGGTACATGGCGCGTGAGGCGTTTATCATGGATACGATCATGCACCGCGTCGGTCTGCACGGCCGTAGTTTCATTCCGATGCTGATGGGTTTCGGTTGTAATGTCCCAGCCATCATGGCGGCGCGCGACATACAGAACCCTAAGGATCGTGTGCTGACGATGCTGATGGTGCCTTTTATGTCCTGTTCGGCACGTCTGCCGGTGTACATGCTCTTCGTAGATACGTTCTTCGAGCGCCACAAAGCCCTTGTGATGATCTCGCTCTATGCCATCGGCATCTGTCTGTCTGTGATCTTTGCGATCATCATGAAGCGAACCAAATGGTTCAGGCAGGACGATGACGATACGGTTAATGAGTTGCCGGAGTTCCGCTTGCCCAAAGCACGTAACACTGCCGCACATATTTGGGAGCGCGTAGCGGATTATTTGCAGAAGATATGTACGGTCATCCTCTGGGCATCGGTTATCATCTGGGCACTCGAGTATTTCCCGACGCAAGATCTGAATGATCTCGAGCACTCGTATCTGGCTTCTATCGGTCAGTTTGTTTCACCGCTCTTGGAACCGCTGGGCTTCGATTGGAAGATGTCCGTTTGTCTGTTGACCGGTCTGCCGGCGAAGGAAGCTATCGTCTCGACGCTCGCTATCCTCTATGGCGGCGATATCAGTGCGGCCGGTTTCACACCGCTCACGGCCTTCAGTTTTATGCTCTTTGTGCTGCTGTACTTCCCCTGTGTAGCGACGATTGCTACCTTGCATCGCGAAGCCGGCAAACAGTGGGCATGGTTCACCGTCTTCCACAGCCTCTTCTTGGCATGGTTCATATCGTTTATTGTTTATCAAATAGGTAGTTTGTTATGAGAAAATATCTTTTGTCTTTGTTCTTTGCGCTTTGTTCCGTAACCTTGTTCGCCGCTAAGGCCGACAAGCAGGTGGTGGTTCTCTCTTGTGACCTGCATTGCCAGGGGTGTTGCGATAAGATTATGAAAAATATCGCCTTTGAGAAGGGTGTCAAAGATATCGTTTGTGACCTCCCAACCAAGACTGTTACGGTTACTTTCGATGCCAATAAAACCGATATTCCCACGCTTCTTAAAGCCTTTGATAAAATCGGCAAACCTGCCAAGGTAAAACAAGCGCCTTCACAAAAAGAAGCATCGGCTCCTACGACAGAAACCGATGCTTCTACAGGTGCTTCTCAGCAATACTAACGTTTCATCATCACTTCTTTGAGACGTTGTACTTCATCCATAATCTGCGTCTCGTTCATACCTTTCAGTCGCTCTGAGAGGTTCGGTATCTCCAGTTCGATACCCGGCGTGACATTACTCGGATCGGCGATCTGGTCACGGTTAGCCTCATAGATGAATACCCAGTACTCGGGGTTACCGTAATGACGTCTTGCTATCTGCGCGAGACGCGAACCCGGGCGTACAATTTCGGTGGTGCGATAGGTAGGTACGATCTCCACACGACGGTCTTTGCTCAGTTGATGATGACCGTTATAGCGATACGGGATATCCTGACCAAGGCTGGCTACGATCATCTGGTCTTCGCGAACACCGAGTTCTTTCAGTTGTGCCGCCACCGCTTTCGCACGACGTAATGCCAGCCGTTTGTTATAATCCGGCTTACCGAGTTTGCAGGCGTGACCGTTCACGTGAATCTTCTGCTCCGGATGACGCTTAAGGATCTCCGCGATGCGGATGAGGATATCTTCCGGTTCGAGTATAGGTATGGCCTTATCAAGGTCGAAGAAGATAACGGCTTTCATGAGCATGTCGTCCAACTGTTTGGCTACCGTGTCCTCTTTGATAACCGGTGTGGGTTCCGGATCGCGGTACAGATAAACGGTGTCATGAATTTGACAGAAGACATCGCAGATATTGATATTGTTGGTCTCTGCTATCTCCAGGATGCGACGGATGGCCTCCTCACGCGGGTCGATTGCCTCTGCTACCGGTTCTATCTCCGCTTCCACCACTTCCAGTGCGGAGGCTTCTGCGATTTCCACAGCAGCCTCTTCTGCCTGCTGCTCTTGTTCTTGCTCTTTCTGCAGTTTGCGCAGTCTTCTCTGCTCGCGGTCGTAGTCACGTTGTGCTTTGGTGCGGTTCGCATTGATCTGCACGCCTAATTTCAACCCTACTGACCAAGGGTGGAGGGTCTCCACTTCGTTGGTTCGCAACACACCGTTATACGGGGTAGTGTACGGCAAGTCGTACTCACCTGTTTTGCGTCCGTCCGCAAAAGCCAGAGGAGTGGAGTTATGCGTCTCCAGCACATCGTTGATGTAATAGTTGGCATACGCAGCCAGCGCTAACTCAACGCGCTGGTGCACGCGGATGAGCATACCTAACTCCGCATATGCAGCGTAGTTGATGGATTTCCAGCGCCAGGATTCGTATTCGCCGGACTGACCGTCAATAGGCAGTGTCTCCACCACCGTCGGTACATCTTCGATGGTCAAATCGTAGAACGGGTAATAAACAGAGTTATGCATCGCGCCGTTATCACGCAGACGATAGTTATTGGCCATCGGCAGACCGATCTTCATTCCTGCGGTAGCGGTGAGCCCCACTACGCCAGGGCGATAACGGAACTTGAGCGCAATCGGTATCTCCAGCATGTACAGCGTCTGATCTTCCTTCAAATCCCGCGGGGTGGAGGTCAGTACGTACTTGTCGCCGAACGGATCGACACGCATAGGATCGGTCGGTGTAGCCCATGGTTCGGTGATGGCTGCCCTGTTCGTATAAGCTGAAAACTGAACACCTGTTCCGAGACCCATCCAGGGCACGAAGTAATAACTTAGACCAAAGGCTGCATTCCACGACGGGAAATGAACCTTATTGGTCACATGCCGATCGTTGTTCGTCCAGGATGCACCAATCTGTCTGTATTCATATCGTCCGACACCAAGGCCGCCGGCAAACTCGAAGTTCCATCCATACGAGATATTGGGCTCTTCGCTGCTGGCTTGACGTACGGAGTCGGGGTATTGCTTAGCCGAAGCAGAAACGGCTACGATAAGCATCGATGCGATGATAAAAATCTTTGTTTTCATATCCGTTCCTCCTTATTTAACAATCAGTTTATGTGTTTCTACCGTTCCATCCGCAGCGGTGATCTGTACGAAATAGACACCTTGCATATGCGGCGCACTGATGGTTGCCGAACCTTCCACATTCCTCAAAGCACTCACGCGCTCGCCGTAGAAGGATATGATCTGTACATCACCAAAGCACTCGATGGTCAGCGGCTGACCCGCATCGACGGGTACGGGATAGATGTGGGACATCTCCGGTGCCGAACTGCCGGATGTCGTCGGCAGGGTGACTTCACATGAGCGGTATTGATCGCCGTTCTCTGCGGTGAGCAAGACATAGAACGTACCGACAAGCGATGCACCGCCCTGGTGGTAGTACTGTTTGGTCTCGCCTTCCAGAATCTGTCCGTCCTTATACCATTGATAAGCTACGAACTTCAGTTTCTCTGCGCCACCGGTTTCTATACCGTTATCGGGGTTGTTGTCCACGAAGAGCACACGATCGTACTTCGTATGCAGGTAGCCGCCCAGACTGAAGGTCACTTGCAGTTTGCTCGGTGCACTATAGCATATACCCTCCGTCTCTCCATCGACTGCGTATCCGATCTCCAGATTCAGATAGCAGTCGCCCACACCTATCGGCGGCATATCGGTCAGGAGGATCAGACCCTGTGTAGTAATCGTACCTACCGTGTCCGTACGACCCATATAGAATGCCATATCCGGAGAGAACGTGATACGGAAGGTGTTCGCCATTCCGGCCGTTCGCTCAAACTCCAATGCCATCGTACCGGTCTCTTGGCAGACATGTGCTGCGGTGTCGATGCGGAACGAAGGAACATCCGTGACAAGGATGGTGATGAAACTGTCAATCGGGCAGTCGCTGTCTTTGTCGGTAAATGACCAAGTCTCCCCGTCTTCGGTAAAGGTATGCGAGGTCTCTTTTCCTTCTTTGTCAACGTGCGTGAAGGTATATGGCATCTTCTCGCGGCAGATACTTCTGGTAATGTGAACGCTCGAAGCCTGACCGTAATACTGCGTCACCTCGCCGTCGGACTTGATCCAATCGCAATCTGAACCGGCCTGACGTACATAACGGGTGTAGGTGTAAATAGTACCCAAACTGATTTCGTTCAGATGGACGGTATAGTTGAGGTTAGCTTGGTCGCCTATCTCCTCCTCACCCGGGGTTCGTCTCCATTGGTACTCTATACCGTCTGCGCAGTTAGCCTCGGTGGTCTCTTTGATATGAACCGTAATGGATTCGGTCTCTTTTGCATTCTCAGCGAAGCAGTAAGGCGAACGCTCTTCGTCTTCGATAGCCCCCGGGGTTAAGGTAGACATGATATGAATCTGAAGTGTATAACGGGTCTTGGTCCACGTGGTGAAACGGGTATCGTCCTGTACCTCGCGGGTGAAGACATAATCATGTCCGGCTTGCAGACCGATATTACTTAGATCCAGATCACGACCGGTAGCCTGCGGAATAGCGATTCCGTTACGCAGCCAACGGTACTCGATCGTACCGGCACCGCCGGTGGCATCCGTCGCTTCAATGATATGCTCTTCGGCATCTGCTACGGTGCAGAAGGATAGTTTCTCGTGATCAATAATCTCTCCCGGATCCAGCGAATCGAAGGCCACCACGGTGTATTCGCCTAACTTCGACACATCGTGTTCCGGTACGTAGCAAACACTATCCCTGGTGCCGCGCGTGAAACGGTAGATCCCGGCTTTACTAATCGGATAGTCTTTCAACTCCAATGCAGTCTGCGTATGGATGGAGTCGCCGTTGACGAACCATTGGTAGTAGATCGTTCCGCCACCTCCGTGCGAAGCTTCGCTGCCTTCCGATTTGACGAGCGTAGGAATGGTGTTCAATAGGATCGTGTCCCTTTTGGTTACAATCATACCCGGAACGAACTCTTCGAAGACATAGTACTCAAAACCGGATTTGTTCTCTAACCAATCGGTCATGCAGCCGTTGTCATGTACATAACTGCGCACGATATAGTGTCCCGGCACATCGGTCGGCACCTTACATGTGTCATACCACGTGATATAGTCTCCTTTACCGCAATCTGCCAGCATCGTATCTACCAGCAGGGTATCCGTGTCGGTGATGCGATAACGAATCACCTCATAGTGGTAGTCGCCGCCGATACCGATCCATCCCTCTGTCGCCGGACGCATATAGGCTTCTTCTTTAAACTCCTCATAGGAATCAAAGCAGTAGTAGTGCGTATAATTGAGCGTATCCGCCTCTTCGTCCCAGCCGACAAAAATACCCGGTACCAGATCCTCTACGCGGCGCGGACTCATATACACGACGCGCGTCTCGTTGTTCAGCTGGGCATCTACGAGTACTACTGTCGGTGCACAGGGGCGTACGACTTGTACGCTACCGTCGGTATTATTGATGCTAATCCACTGCTCATCGGCTTGTTTCTGGCATGTCCATGTGATACCGCCCACGATGCTGACGTTGAATGCCAACGTGACGTCATTCGCATGCTCCACCGGAGCGGTGTTGCTCGTCTCCAAGTACATCGGTGCAGCCGATAATAAGGCGGCATCCTTGCCGGCGAAAGCACTCAGGATGGGATAACGCGTGGTGGCGTTTGACCAGGTGGCATTCCCCGCAAAGAGTGAGAACATATGTGCCGTGCTGTCGATAGGCGTGATGACATTGCCTTCGATACCGGATTTCTGCAGATAAGCCTTGCGGTCGAAGTAACATTGAGTGTATGAACCGCCCTTGTCTTCGCCTACAATAGCGTGGCCGTCTTCGCTCGATGCATAACCTATATTAAAAACGCGTACAAGCGCGCCCGCGTTAGAGCCAACTATACAGCCGACGGCGGTAGAGAGATTATTCAGGTAACCCGCCTGATAGCAGTCGATGATCGAACCGTCGGCGGTCAACTTGCCTACCAGACCACCTGTGGTATCACCTGTGGCTACAAACTGCGCCATAGACCAGCACTCGCGGATCGTTCCGGCGCACACACCGGCGAGCGCACCGATACGCGTTTTGTTCTTCGCCATGATCTTACCGCCACTGATACCTACTTGCTCGATCACCGCATTCTGGCCTACATGACCGAACAGACCCACGCCGTCCGTGGCTCCACTGAAGGTACGCAAACCGCGAATGAGATAACCGGATCCTTTGAACGTACCATTGAACGGATTGGTTGCCGTTCCGATAGGAGTCCATGCCTTGTAATCCAAGTCGATGTTCGCTTTGAGCGTGATGGTCTTACCGGTGAAATCTTGGGAGGCACTCAAAGCTGCTATACCTGCCAGGTCAGCCGCTGAAGTCACCTCTATCTCATCCGGTATTGCAACCCACGACGTGGCGTCCGTACCGTTCCATACACTGTACGTCTCATTGGCCGCTTGCGCACCGAAAGAGCACAGGCAACCCAACGCCACAACTAAAATAATAGAGAGTAATTTTTGCTTCATACTGATGAAGGTTAAGTAATTTTGGCGCAAAATTACACAAAAAAAATGACATACACAAGAGTGTATGCCACTTTTTACGATTTTGTTTACTATTTTTACTTGAGCTCTGCCAAGTATTTGATCGTGCGAACCATCTGGCTGGTGTAGCTGTTCTCGTTGTCGTACCAGCTAACAACCTGTACCTGATAGGTGTCCTCGTCGATCTTAGCAACCATGGTCTGGGTAGCATCGAAGAGCGAACCAAACTTCATACCGATAACATCGCTCGATACGATCTCATCTTCGGTGTAACCGAAGCTCTCGGTAGCAGCAGCCTTCATAGCAGCGTTGATACCCTCTTTGGTGATGTCTTTACCCTTAACAACTGCAACCAGGATAGTGGTCGAGCCGGTCGGAGTCGGAACGCGTTGTGCGCTACCAATCAACTTACCGTTCAGCTCAGGGATAACGAGGCCGATAGCCTTAGCAGCACCGGTGCTGTTCGGAACGATGTTCTGTGCACCTGCACGGCTACGACGGAGGTCACCCTTACGTTGCGGACCGTCGAGAATCATCTGGTCGCCCGTGTAAGCGTGGATCGTCGACATGATACCGCTCTGGATCGGAGCGTATTTGTGCAGAGCAGCTGCCATCGGAGCGAGACAGTTGGTCGTACAAGAAGCTGCGGAGATAACCTTATCTGCCGGAGTCAGAGTCTTGTGGTTTACATTGTAAACGATGGTCG
>Ga0247610_10000239_pt1 | contig 87844 bp, 74 predicted proteins | sample 174DNAGHGhighgp2_FD_193483 | JGI IMG/M metagenome (GOLD analysis project Ga0247610, IMG submission 193483) | Sheep rumen microbial communities from Palmerston North, Manawatu-Wanganui, New Zealand - 1742 DNA GHGhigh gp2 | ecosystem: Host-associated > Mammals > Digestive system > Stomach > Rumen... | reverse complement strand
ACAGAACGGCTGGCTCGTGCAGGACCCGACGGAGAAGTACTACGTCTATGCGCAAACGATATTAAGCAATCAGCCGTCAGCCATCAGCAGTCAGACTGATAAGACCCAATACGGTTTGGTAGTGGGAGCATGGGTGGATGACTACCTGGAGGGACGCATCAAGAAGCACGAGTTGACGCGACGCGATAAAGAGGAAGATCGTATGAAACATGTGCGCGTGCTCAACGCGAACATGGAACCGGTGTTCTTTGCCTACCCGCACCGCGATGACCTGGATGCAATCGTAGCCGAGGTGACCAAAGGCGAGCCGGAGTACGATTTTGTCGGCGCGCCGGAAGGCTTCCGCCACACGTTCTGGGTGATCAATGACGAAAAGACGATTGCGCGCATCACCGAGATCTTTGCCGAGATTCCGGCAATGTACATCGCAGACGGACACCACCGCTCTGCCGCCGCTGCCGGCGTTGGCAGAGAATTAAAAATTAAAAATGAAAAATTAAAAATTAACAATCCCGAGTACGAGTATTTCCTGGCCGTGTGCTTCCCGGATAATCAGTTGAACATCATTGACTACAACCGCGTGGTGAAAGACCTCAACGGGCTGAGCGAAGAAGCGTTCTTGGCAGCCCTCAAAGAGGACTTCGATGTCGCTGAATTAAAAATGAAAAATGAAGAATTAAAAATTAAAAATTACGACGCCGTAAAGCCGAAGGCGCTGCATAACTTCAGCCTGTACTTGGGCGGTAAGTGGTACTCGTTGACCGCCAAAGACGGCCGGTACGACGACAACGATCCGATTGGTGTGCTGGATGTGACGATCTCGAGCAATCTGATTCTGGACAAGATTCTGGGCATCAAGGACCTGCGTTCGGACAAACGGATCGATTTCGTAGGCGGCATCCGCGGACTCGGTGAGTTGCAAAGACGTGTGGATAGCGGTGAGATGAAAATGGCGCTGGCCCTCTACCCCGTCACCATGCAGCAGATCATCGATATCGCAGACAGCGGCAACATCATGCCGCCTAAGACCACCTGGTTCGAACCGAAGTTGCGCTCAGGATTAGTAATCCACGAGCTGAATTGACGATTGGACGATTGACGAGGTACGATTTATTGACGATTGAAAGATATTGAACGATTGAAAAATAGAAATTATATATATATATTTGCTATTTGCTCGTTGCTCCTGTGTCTGAGCAGTTGCTCCATTCAGCAGCGAATCAAGCGGGCGGATAAGAAGTTCGCGATCGGTGAGTACTACACCGCGGCCGATATGTACAAGCAGTGCTACGGTCGGTTGAGTACGCAGAAAGATCGGGAACTGAAAGGCTACGTCGCTTACCGTCAAGGGGAGTGCTACCGCTACATCAACAACCCCAAAGCGGCGAACTGCTACCAGAGTGCGCTGCGCTGCAAGTACCAGTTGCAGGACTCGACCATCTATCTGCATGCCGCCCAAGTGCTGCAGTACCAAGGTAAGTACAAAGAGGCGATCAAACACTACGATTCGTACCTCGAAGCCCACCCGACTGACTACGTGGCGCTGGGCGGTAAGTACGCGTGCATGAAGATCGACGAATGGAAGCGCGAGACGAGTCGCTACCGTGTTTCGGAAGCGAAGGAGTTTGGTGCCAAGCGCGCAAGCAGCTTCGCGCCGATGTTTATCGGCTCCGGTAATGATGCGCTCATGTTCACTTCTAACCGGCAGGAGAAGCAGAAAGGCGGTTCGAAGAAACTCAAACGACCGAGTAACGTGACGGGACAGCAGCTGTTCCAGTTGTACCAGACCCGTAAGAACGCAGCCGGCGCATGGGAAGAGATCGAGTTGGCGGAAGGATTGTACGATGCCCCGGAAGAGGAACAGGCCAACGACACCACAGGCGGTAAGCAAGCCGGCACAGCCGAGATGGGTGTGTGCTGTTTCACGTCTGACGGACGAACGATGTATTTTACGTATTCGAAGCCGGTGAACGGCAAGGACCTGGGTGCTAAGATCTACCGCAGCGACCGCTCCAGCGGCGAATGGGGTGAACCGCAGGAGGTGAAACTGTTTGCGGACAGCTCGATCACCGTAGGCCACCCGGCACTCAATCCTGCCGGCGACACGCTCTATTTCGTGAGTGACGCGCCCGGAGGCATGGGCGGGAAGGATATATGGTGCGCCGAACTGGACAACAGCGAATGGGTCAACCCCCAACCGCTCGGACCGGGCATCAACACGACCGCCGATGAGATGTACCCGTACATCCATGCCGACGGTACGCTCTACTTCGCGAGCAACGGTCATCCCGGATACGGAGGTCTGGACCTGTTCAAAGCGACCCGTGACACGACGGTCACTGATTCGGTCGTATGGGTACTGTTCAACCTCGGCGCACCGTTCAACAGCAACGGAGACGATTTCGGTATCACGTTCGCCGGAGAGACGCAGGACGGGTTCTTCTCCTCCAACCGAGGCGACAAGAAAGGATATGACAAGATCTATCAGTTCACCCTGCCGGAGATGGAGTTCCTCGCTGAAGGACTGATCACGGACGAGGCGGGCACACCGCTGTCCGACGCCCAACTGCGTATCGTCGGTTCGGACGGCACGAACAGCAAAGTGAATGCACGCCGCGACGGCACGTATAAGATCAAGCTCAAGAAAGATGTCAAGTACGTCATGCTCGTCACCGCACGCGGATACCTCAACGACAAAGAGCGGTGGAACACGCTGGACCTCAAGGACAGCAAGACCTACACGATGAACTTCGCCCTCAGCCCGATCAGCCGGCCGGTGAAGATGGAGAACATCTTCTATGAGTTCGGCCGATGGGAACTGACCGAGGCCAGTACAGAGGAGTTGCTCAAGTTAGTGAAGTTGCTGCAGGACAACCCCAATATCACCATCGAACTCAGTGCCCACACCGATATGAAAGGTAGCGACGAGTTCAACGCCGAGTTGTCGCAGAAACGTGCGCAGAGTTGCTGTAACTTCCTCATCGAGCACGGCATCGAAGCCGAACGTCTCACACCGGTCGGATACGGCGAGACCAAACCCGTGGTGTGCGACAAGGCGCTCAACAAACAGTATCCGTTCATTCCGGTCGAGCAAGTGCTGGACGAAGCGTTCATCTCTACCCTGCCCGAAGACAAACAGGAGATTTGCCACCAGATCAACCGACGCACAGAATTTAAAGTTGTAAAAACAACTTATAAACTTTATTAATTAAAAATGAATAATTAACAATGAATATTTTTCCGATGACGCACCTATTCGCTCCGCGAGATATTCATTATTCATTAATCATTATTCATTGATATGAAGCAATATTTAGATTTATGCAAGCGGGTGCTGGAAGAAGGCACCGAGAAACATGACCGTACAGGTACCGGCACCAAGTCGGTGTTCGGTCATCAGATGCGGTTCAAGATGGAGGACGGTTTTCCGCTGCTCACCACCAAGAAACTGCATCTCAAATCGATCATCTACGAGCTGTTGTGGTTCTTGCAAGGCGACACCAACGTCAAGTACCTGCAGGAGCACGGCGTGCGTATCTGGAACGAATGGGCGGACGAGAACGGTGACCTGGGCCCTGTCTACGGACACCAATGGCGTTCGTGGCCCGATTATAACGGCGGTACGATTGACCAGATCGCCAATGTGGTCAAAATGATTAAGGAAAACCCCGACAGCCGTCGTATGCTCGTCAGTGCATGGAACGTGGCCGAAGTGGAGAAGATGGCGCTGCCGCCTTGTCACTGCCTGTTCCAGTTCTACGTAGCGGACGGTAAGTTGTCGCTGCAGTTGTATCAACGCAGTGCGGATATCTTCCTTGGCGTACCGTTCAACATCGCATCCTACGCGCTGCTGCTGCAGATGATGGCACAAGTGACGGGACTCCAATGCGGCGATTTCGTGCACACGCTCGGTGATGCCCATATCTACCTGAACCATCTGGAGCAGGTGCAGTTGCAACTCACCCGCGAGCCGCGCCCGCTGCCGAAAATGATTATTAACCCTGAGGTGAAGGATCTGTTCGGATTCCAATACGAAGATTTCCAATTGGAAGGCTATGATCCGCACCCGCATATCGCAGGAGTAGTAGCTGTATGATTTCCATTATCGTTGCAATAGCAGAGAACTACGCCATCGGCAAGAAAGGCGACCTGTTGTGTCATATGCCTGCCGACTTGAAGCATTTCAAAGAGATCACGAGCGGTCAGACCGTGCTCATGGGCGAACGGACGTTCTTCTCCCTACCCAAGCACCCCCTACCCAACCGCCGTAACATTGTGTTGACAGACGTACCGGGTAAGACGTTTGAGGGCGCAGAAGCGGTGTATTCCATCAATGAATTGATGGAGAAGTTGAAAGATGAAAGTTTAAAGTTGAAAGAAGAAGCGTTCGTGATCGGTGGCGGCATGGTCTATCGGCAGATGATGCCCTTGGCTGACAAGCTCTATATCACCCATATTCATCACAGTTGGGAAGACGCGGACACGTTCTTCCCCGAGATCGATCCCGCTATCTGGGAACAGACGAGCGCAGAACGTCACGAAGCAGACGATAAGAACCCCTATGCATACACTTTTTGCACATATAATAGGCGAAGCCGTTAAGGTCCGCGAGCAACAGGTCGCAGCGGTGCTGGCGCTCTTGGACGAGGGTGCCACGATCCCGTTCATCGCGCGCTACCGCAAGGAGAAAACGGGCAGCCTGGACGAGGTGCAGATTGCAGCTATCCAGACGCAGTACACCAAGTTGCAGGAACTGGCCAAACGCAAGGAGACCATCTATGCCAGATTGGCTGAATTAAAAATTAAAAATGAAGAGTTAAATCGGCGCATAGACGAGTGCTGGGACGCAACGGAGTTGGAGGATATCTATTTACCGTACAAACCGCACCGCAAGACCCGTGCCGACATAGCGATCGAGAAAGGATTGCTACCCTTGGCCGAGCAGATTCTCCAACAACGTCCGATGGCGCTGCCCAAGGATGAGGAGGCGCTGCAAGGAGCACGCGATATCATTGCGCAGCGCATCGCAGAAGACGAGAAGAGCCGTAATGCCGTTCGTCGGGAGTTCAGTTACACCGCGCTGCTGACGACCAAAGCTGTCAAAGCCAAATGCGACACACCCGAGGCACAGAACTACAAGGACTACTTCGATTTCAAGTGCCCGCTCAAGCATATCCGCAGCCACCAGTTATTGGCGATCCGGCGTGCGGAGAGTGAAGGGTATATTCGTGTCGATATATCGCCCGACACCGAGAAGGCCTTGGATAAGTTAGCTAATCTCTGGCTTCGCACATCCAACGACACCGTCTATCAGGTCGAACTGGCAATGGAGGACGGTTACAAGCGTTTGCTCAAACCGGCAATCGAGACCGAGTTCGCCGCGCTGAGCAAAGAGAAAGCGGACAAAGAAGCCATCCGGGTGTTTGCCGATAACTTACGCCAACTGCTATTGGGCGCACCGCTCGGACAGAAACGCGTGCTGGCACTCGATCCCGGTTTCCGTACCGGTTGTAAGACCGTCGTGCTGAACGAACAAGGCGACATGCTGCTGCACGACGTGATCTTCCTGCACAACCTGCAAAGCACCAAACGTCTGCAGGAACTGATTGAGCAGTACCGCATCGAGGCGATTGCGATTGGAAACGGCACGGCGAGTCGCGAGACAGAGCAGATGGCGCGGGAAGCTATCAGCCAGGTCAGACCTGCCTCAGAACTCAGACCGCAGATTTTTGTGGTCAGTGAAGCAGGAGCTTCGGTCTATAGTGCGAGTAAGATTGCCCGGGAGGAGTTTCCCGATGAGGATGTGACCGTACGCGGTGCTGTGAGCATCGGACGGCGGTTGATTGATCCGCTGGCTGAGTTGGTGAAGATAGAACCCAAATCCATTGGTGTGGGACAATACCAGCACGATGTGGATCAGACAGAACTGCGCGAGAGCTTGCAGCAGACCGTGGAGAGCGTGGTGAACTACGTAGGTGTTGATGTGAACACCGCCAGCAAACACTTGCTGACCTACATATCCGGTTTGGGTCCGACGCTGGCACAGAGCATCGTCGACTACCGTGCAGCCAACGGTGCGTTCGGCAGCCGCAAGGAACTGCTCAAAGTGCCCAAGTTAGGTGCCAAGACCTTCGAACAAGCCGCCGGATTCTTACGACTGAAGGGTAAGAACCCGCTCGATAACAGCGCTGTGCACCCGGAGAGTTATGCCATCGTCGAGCGCATGGCTAAAGATCAGGGCTGCAGTGTGGCGGATCTGATTGCCAACAAGGAACTGCGGGACAAGATTGATCTGAACCGCTACGTCACCACCGAAGTGGGACTCCCTACCCTGACGGATATTATGAAGGAACTGGCACAGCCGGGACGTGATCCGCGCGGTGAGACGGAAGAGTTCGCGTTCGACCCGTCCGTACATACGATTGATGACCTGCAGGCCGGCATGGTACTCCCGGGCATCGTGACGAACATCAGTGCTTTCGGCGCCTTCGTCGATGTGGGCGTACACAAGGATGGACTGGTTCATATATCCGAGATGGCCGACCGACGGGTGACCAACCCGCAAGAAGTGGTCAAGTTACACCAGCATGTCAAAGTGCGTGTGGTCGATGTGGACCGCGTACGAGGTAGAATACAATTGAGCCTCAAAGGAATTAAAAATTAAGAATTAAAAATTTTATGGCAGACGATAAGAAGATCATTTTTTCCATGGTAGGACTGAGTAAGAACTTCGGTCCTCAGAAACAAGTGTTAAAGAACATCTATCTGAGCTTCTTCTATGGAGCCAAGATAGGTATCATCGGTTTGAACGGTGCCGGTAAATCAACCCTGTTGAAGATCATCGCCGGTATCGAGAAAGAGTTCCAAGGCGAGGTCGTATGGAGTCCCGGTTACAGCGTAGGCTACCTGGAGCAGGACCCTAAACTGGATCCCTCGAAGACGGTTCGTGAAGTGGTACAGGAAGGTGTACAGCCCATCATGGACATGCTCAAAGAGTACGACGACATCAACATGGCTTTTGCAGAGCCTGATGCGGACTTCGACAAGCTCTTAGCCCGTCAGGCCGAACTGCAGGACAAACTGGATGCGGCTGATGCTTGGAACATCGACCAGAAGTTAGACCGTGCAATGGACGCACTGCGTTGTCCGCCCGATGATGCAAGTGTGACTACTCTCTCCGGAGGTGAGCGTCGTCGTGTAGCGCTGTGCCGTCTGCTGTTGCAACAACCCGACGTGCTGCTGCTCGACGAGCCGACCAACCATTTGGACGCCGAGTCCATCGATTGGTTGGAGCAACACCTGCAGCAATACGCCGGAACCGTCATCTGTATCACGCACGACCGTTACTTCCTCGATAATGTAGCCGGTTGGATCCTCGAACTCGACCGCGGCGAAGGTATTCCTTGGAAAGGAAACTACTCGTCTTGGCTGGAGCAGAAGACCAACCGCATGGCGCAGGAAGAGAAACAGGCTTCCAAACGCCGTAAGACCCTGGAGCGTGAGTTGGAATGGATTCATATGGCACCCAAGGCGCGTCATGCCAAGCAGAAAGCGCGTCTGGATGCGTACGACCGCATGTTGAACGAGGAGCAGAAGGCCAAAGAGGAGAAACTGGAGATCTTCATCCCGAACGGTCCGCGTTTGGGTAACAAGGTCATTAACGCCGAAGGCGTATCGAAGTCGTTTGGCGACCGTCTGCTGTTCGAGGACCTCAATTTCATGCTGCCGCCGAACGGTATCGTAGGCGTCATTGGTCCGAACGGAGCCGGTAAGACGACCCTGTTCCGCATGATCATCGGTTCCGAGAAAGCTGACAAGGGTACGTTCTCGGTCGGCGAGACGGTGAAGATCGGTTATGTAGATCAGCAACACACAGATATAGACCCGAACAAGAGTGTGTTCGAGACCATCAGCGGCGGTACGGAGTTCATTCGTGTAGCCGGTCGTGAGATCAACGCCCGCGCATACCTGAGCCGTTTCAACTTCACCGGTGCAGACCAGGAGAAGAAATGCGGTGTGCTATCCGGCGGTGAACGCAACCGTCTGCATTTGGCGCTGACCTTGAAGAGTGAAGCCAACGTGCTGCTGCTTGACGAGCCGACCAATGATATCGATGTCAACACCCTGCGTGCACTCGAGGAAGGATTGGAAAACTTCGCCGGCTGTGCCGTTGTTATCTCGCACGACCGTTGGTTCCTGGATCGTATCTGCACCCATATCCTCGCTTACGAAGGCGACGGTAAGGTGTTCTGGTTCGAAGGCAGCTACTCGGAGTACGAAGAGAACAAGAAGATGCGTCTGGGAGAAGAAGCGTGCGAACCCAAACGTGTCAAATATAGAGGACTGAATTAAAAATTAAGAATTAAAAATTGCTGCGCAGAGTTAGTACATATATACGCAAACACGGTTTGTTGATCAAAGACAAGCCTGTGCTGGTAGCCCTCAGCGGCGGTGCGGACAGCGTAGCGCTGTTGGATGTACTGCAGCGAGCCGGGTATAGTTGCATTGCCGCGCATTGCAATTTTCACCTGCGGGGTGAGGAGAGCAACCGCGATGAGGCATTCGTACGCAGCCTGTGCGAGCAGTTGAATGTGCCGTTGGAAGTGACGCATTTTGACACTAACGCGCACGCGCACGCGCTCCATATAAGTATAGAGATGTCGGCACGGGATCTGCGCTATGCATGGTTCGATGAGATTGCTCGTACACACGGCTGTCAGGCAATCGCGGTGGCACACCATCAGAACGACCAAGCGGAGACCCTGTTGCTCAACCTCAAACGGGGAGCCGGTCTGCGTGGTTTGGCAGGTATGCGTCCTGTCAGTCCCAACCCGATGGCACCTGACAGTGTGCCAGTGGTACGACCGTTGCTGTGCACCACACGGGACTATATAGAACATTACCTGCGTGACAAACGCGGTCTGAGTTGGGTGACTGACAGCACGAATGCGGACCTCACCATTGCCAGGAATGCCGTGCGTGAGCAACTGCGCAGTTACACCAAAGCCGAGATCGAGCACATGGCCCAAACGGCAGAGTACCTACAAGGGTACTTGGATATATTAGAAAGCAGGAATTCGCGCGAAGCAGGTATCGTGCGGCTATATGAAGAACTTCGCGAATACGGGTTCGCGGAAATAGATAAGCTATACGATGCGTTACAAAAAGGAGAAGGCGGCAAGACATTCCGCTCCAAAACGCATCAGGCTACGATAAAGAAAGGAAAATTATGCATCACTACGGTATAATAGGCTATCCGTTATTGCACTCGTTCTCGGCGAAATATTTCAACGAGAAGTTCAAAACGGAACATATAGATGCGGAATACTCGTTGTATCCGTTGGACAAAGGCGAATGGTCGAATGGCGAGCGGCTAAAGGAGTTGTTAAACACCCTCGATGGATTCAACGTCACCTTGCCTTATAAGCAGGCAGTGATTCCGTTCCTGGACCGATTGGACGAGACAGCACAGGCGATAGGTGCGGTGAATGTAGTCTATCAGCGTGTGGGCTATAACACCGACTGCTTGGGATTCATGGACTCCATTCGTCCGCTGCTGCGTGAGTTCGACCGCAAAGCGTTGGTCCTCGGCACAGGCGGTGCGTCCAAAGCGGCTTGTTACGGGCTGCGTAAGTTAGGAGTCAACCCTACTCTCGTCAGCCGCCATCCGCAAGAGGGGATGTTGGGTTATAACGAGCTGACAGAAGCGGTTCTCAACGAGTACACCGTGATTGTCAACTGCACCCCCTTGGGCATGCTGCCGGACGTGGATAGTTGTCCGGAGATACCGTACAAGTACATTTCGGCACGACATTTGTTGTTCGACTGTGTGTACAATCCGGAAGAGACCCTGTTCCTGCACAAAGGCAAGGCCCAAGGGGCCACCATCCGAAACGGCATGGAGATGCTGGTCGGACAAGCCAAAGCAGCGTGGAAAATATGGAATGAAGGAGTGAAAGAGTGAAAGAGTGAAAGAATTAAAGAATTTTAGAGATATGAAAAAAGTATTTTTATTGCTTATTGGCGCAAGCCTGATGGTTAGTGCGGCGAGCGCACAGATCGTGTCGCAAGACGAATCCGCACTGGTGTACTACAGTCCTCAAACGGCTATCAGCCTGGATTTCAGTTACACTGTGGAGAGTTACGAACGCGGTATCTATGCCCAATACGCCGAGAGTTTGCTCGGTATCCACGATGTAGTAAAACAAAACAAAACGACCTATTGTTTGGATAACGTGCGCATCGGCACTTCCACTTCCGTGGACTACACCCGTGCGCATAAGGTAACAGCCGATGCAGGTATCCCGATGTTGCTGACTATCAATGAGAAAGGTCTGCTCGTCGGTTACAACATGACTGCAGATGAGCAGCCGACTCGTAAGCCGGAACCTCGCAAGCCGGCAGAGCCGAAGAAAGAGGAAGATGGTCCGATGCCGCTTCCGGAAGAAGTGTTGAACGCTCCTACACTCGCTGCTCAGGCACAGGCTGCCGCTAAGCAGATCTTCCATATCCGTGAGACGCGTATGTACCTGATCAACGGCGAAGTGGAGCACGCGCCGGCTGATGGTCTGTCGATGAAACTCGTGCTGGCTGAACTGGACAAACAGGAGCAAGCTCTCATTGCGCTGTTCACCGGTAAGAAGACCGTGCTTCAGAAACATGAGCGTTTTACGCTGATGCCGGACAAAGAGCAAGAGTTGTTCTTCTTCTCGGAAGAGAACGGATTCACAGACGGAGAGAACGTGGATGCGGACACCATTCAGGTTTCAATGAACGCTACGCGTCAGCAATTGGCAAAGCCGCAAGAGACCAATAAGAAGAAGAAAACACCGGAACTGACGACGCTCGTTTATAACCTGCCGGGCAGTTGTGCAGTAGCCGTGAACTACAAAGGTCATGAGATGGCACAACGTACGATCTCCATCGCACAGTTCGGCGTGGACGTACCGCTGGCCAAAGACTTGTTCACCGGTGCTACCCTTCCGGTCATTGTGTTTAGCGAAAAAACAGGAAACATCATATCAATCACAAAGTGATTGTAATGAATAATGAATAATGAACAATGAATATTTCGTTGCGAATTAAATACATAGTTGTCCTTTGTCTTTGCTCCTTGTTCCTTGTTCCGGTGCAAGCACAGGAGATCAACTGCACCGTGACGGTTAACTCGGACCAGATTGAGGGTTCGAACAAACAGGTGTATGAGACGCTCAAGGCAGCGATTGAGGAATACATGAATCAGAACCGCTGGACCAACATGACGTATGCCGAGCAGGAGAAGATCGAGTGCAGCATGCTGATTGTCGTCAAATCGGTAAACGGCAATTCGTACAACTGCGAGATGACGCTGCAGAGTCGTCGCCCTGTATACGGCACAACTTACACGACGCCTATTCTGAACTTCAAGGACAACGCGTTCAACTTCACCTATCAGGAGTTCGACCGTATCGAATGGCAGCAAAACCAGTTCACGACCAACCTCACGGCGATGCTGGCGTACTACTGCTATCTGATAATCGGACATGACCAGGACAGTTTTCAACGCTTAGGAGGAACACCCTATTTTGAGATCTGCGAGCAGATCGTGAATGCGTGTCAATCGGCTACGATGGACAATATCGAGCAGAAAGGATGGCTGGCTTTTGACAGCAACCGAAACCGCTACGCACTGATTAACAACCTATTGGACGAAGCGTTTAAGAAATACCGTAACTTCTACTACGAGTACCACCGGCTGGGTTTGGATGAGATGAGCGGGAATGTAGCCAACGGTCGTGCCCGTATCGCAGAAGGTCTGCCGGTACTCAAAGAGGCCTATCGCGCACGCCCGGCTACGTATGTTATCAATACGTTCCTGGATGCCAAAGCCGATGAGTTGGTGGATATATTCAAAAAAGGAACGGACAAAGAGAAAAAGACCGTCTATGACTTGTTAACGGATATAGATCCGACCCGACAAGCAACATACGATCGGATGAACGAAAATTAAAAATTAAGAATTAAAAATTAATGCTTAGGCATTTACACATACAGAACTACGCGCTGATCAGTCATTTGGATATTGATTTTGAGAGCGGATTCTCCGTCATGACGGGTGAGACCGGTGCCGGTAAGAGTATCATCTTAGGTGCGCTGGCTTTGGTACTGGGCGCACGTGCGGACAGCAAGGCGATCACGGATGGTGAGGACAAGTGCATCATCGAGGCGGAGTTTGATGAAGGGATCATTCGCCGTGAGTTGTACAGCAACGGCAAGAGCCGTTCGTTCGTCGATGACAGCGTGGTGACGCTGCAGGAACTCAAAGCCCTGGCTACCCGTCTGATTGATATCCACAGCCAACATGCGAACCTGCTGATTGAGAATGCGGATTTTCAATTGGAAGTAGTGGATGCGATCGCGCAGAACGAGGCGCAGTTGAATGCATACAGCACACATTATGAGGCATATGTAGCCGCTGTGGAGCAGTTACATCAGCTGCAGCAACTGGCCAAGAAGAGTCAGCAAGATGCGGACTATATCCAGTACCGGTACAACCTGCTCAACGAAGCGCAACTGCAAGAAGGCGAATTGGAAGAGCTGGAGCAGGAGCAGTATCGATTGAGTCATGCCGAGGAGATCCAAACGGCTTTGGCGGTGGCGATTGAAGCGCTGAGCGGTGAACAAGGCAGTGCCGTGGAGGCATTACGGACTTGTCACTTGGACGATGCGGCTCCCGAATTGCAAGAGCGGATTGAGAGTGCATGCATTGAGATCCGCGACATCGCGCAAGAAGCCGAGCATGCACTCAACCGCATTGAGATGGATCCGCAGCGATTGGAATGGGTCGAGGAACGGATCGGTCAATTGGAAGAACTGCTTCGTAAGTTCAGTGCAGCGGACCTGACAGAACTGATTGCTATGCGCGATGAGTTGGCACAACAGGTCAACCGATTGGACAGTTTTGATTTTGATATTGCGCAAGCACAGAAAGCTGTCGAACAGCAGAAGGCCGTTCTCACACAAGCCGCTGCTACGCTGACCAAGAGCCGTAAGGCCGTGCTGCCAAAGATCTGTGAGACCCTGATGAATGATCTCAAGCGTCTGGGTGTGGCACACGCCAAAGTGGAGATACCGGTTCGCCCGACAGAGGATTTCACCCCAAAAGGTTGCGATGAAGTGCAGATCCTATTTGCCGCTAACTTGAACCAGAGTCTGCGGGCTGTGAGCGAAGTAGCCTCAGGCGGTGAGATCAGCCGACTGATGCTATGCGTCAAGGCGCTTATCGCTTCCACCAAAGGGCTGCCGACTATCATCTTCGATGAGATAGACACCGGTGTGAGCGGTGACATCGCTACCCAGATGGCTTCGATCATGCGGGAGATGGCGGCTCACCGACAGATCATTGCGATCACCCATCTGCCGCAGATTGCCGCGCTGGGACAACACCACTACAAGGTGTACAAAGCCGATACGGATAAACGCACCGAGACACATATCTGCCGACTGAAACAAGAAGAACGAATCACTGAGATTGCAACCATGCTGAGCGGCAACAACCCATCGCAGGAAGCAATAGCAAACGCGAAACAATTGTTATGTTACCATTAGCAGAACGACTGCGTCCTAAGACACTGGACGAATACATAGGCCAAAAGCACTTGGTGGGACAAGGGGCGATCCTAAGGCAGATGATTGAGAGCGGCAATATCGCCAGTTTCATTCTGTGGGGTCCTCCGGGTGTGGGCAAGACGACTTTGGCACGCATCATTGCGCACCAACTGCAACGTCCGTTCTATACGCTGAGTGCAGTCACAAGCGGTGTGAAGGAAGTGCGGGATGTGATAGACAAAGCCAAACGTAACTCCGCCCTAAACAGCGGCCTGTTTGCTCCTGCAGACAGCCGTAGCCCGATCCTGTTCATCGATGAGATACATCGGTTCAGCAAGAGCCAGCAGGACAGTCTGTTGGGCGCCGTGGAAGAAGGAACAATCACCTTGGTCGGTGCAACAACCGAGAACCCGAGTTTTGAGGTCATTACCCCACTCCTCAGCCGTTGTCAGGTCTATGTGCTGAAGTCACTGGAGAAAGAGGATCTGTTGGAACTGCTCAACCGTGCGCTGACCCAAGACGAGTATATCCGGTCGTTAGGTCTGCAAGTCAAGGACACCGACGCGATCCTGCGCTACAGCGGAGGAGATGCGCGCAAACTGCTTAATATCATCGAATTGGTAAGCAACAGCGGTGTCAAGATCATTGACAACGAGACCGTCACCAAGCAGTTACAGCAAAACCCGGTGGCATATGACAAGGACGGTGAGATGCACTACGACATCATCTCCGCATTCATCAAATCCATTCGCGGCAGTGACCCGCAAGCGGCTATTTATTGGCTGGCACGCATGATTGAAGGCGGGGAAGACCCCAAGTTCATTGCGCGGCGACTCGTCATATCGGCGAGTGAAGATATCGGTTTGGCAAATCCGAATGCGATGTTACTCGCCAACACCTGTTTTGAGGTAGTGAACAAGATCGGCTGGCCGGAAGGACGCATACCCTTGGCCGAAACGACGATCTATCTGGCGACTTGTAAAAAAGACAACTCCGCCTATTTGGCGATCGATGAGGCGTTGGCCAAAGTGCGCGAGACAGGCAATCTGCCCGTGCCGTTGCACCTACGTAATGCACCGACGAGCCTGATGAAAGAACTCGGATACGCAGACGGATATAAGTACCCGCATGATTTTCCGGGACATTGGGTGGCACAACAGTACCTACCCGACGAATTGGTTGGAACAGAGTTCTGGAAGAAAAATTAAAAATTAAGAATTAAAAATTAAGAATTGGCTGGCATATACGTTCATATACCGTTTTGCAAGAAGCGCTGCCTGTACTGCGATTTCTTCTCCACGACGCTATTGGAGCGGCGGGAGGAATACGTGGACGCGCTGCTGCAGGAGATAAAAGCTCGCAAGAACGAGACGGGGGAACCGATTCGTACCGTTTATATTGGAGGCGGAACACCCAGCACCTTAGATGCGAACGCTATCCGGCGTATCCTGCAAGCCATAGGAACAGAGGAGGCGGAAGAGGTTACGATGGAGCTCAATCCGGGCGATGCGACCGAAACGTACCTACACGAGATACGTGAAGCAGGCATCAACCGTTTGTCCATCGGCATTCAGTCCTTTGATGACCGGCTGCTGACGCTGATCGGCCGTCGCCACAATGCCCGGCAAGCGATTGAGGCTGTGCAGATGGCACAACAAGCGGGATTGGATAATTTGTCCATTGATCTGATGTACGCTCTGCCGACCCAAAGCATGGAGCAATGGAAAGCGGATATTGATCAAGCCTTGAGGTTGGGTGTGCAACATATATCGTCCTACGGGCTGATGTACGAAGAAGGTACGACACTGACCCGGCAATTGGAGCAAGGTCAGATTGAAGCGATTGACGAAGAGGTGGAGAATGCGATGTACGACACCTTATGCGAGCAGCTGCAGCAAGCAGGTTTTGTGCATTACGAAGTCAGCAATTTTGCACTGCCGGGCTATGAGGCCAAACACAACAGCAGCTATTGGAACGGCACGCCGTACATAGGTATCGGAGCCGGGGCACACAGCTATGTAAAGGGCGTGCGAAGTTGGAATCCTGACAACTTGGATACCTATATTCGCGGTATAAAAAACGGTTCCCTCGTACGTGAAAGCGAGACGCTGACGGAGAAGGACCTGTACAACGAGCGCATTATGTTGGGCTTGCGTACCTGCCAAGGTGTACCGTGTGAACAGATACAGAAAGAGACAGATACATTGCTGGAAGCGGGTTTGATCCGCAAGACCGAAACGAATCGGATTGTAGCTACCCAAGAAGGCTTGCACCTGTTGAACCGAATTATAGAAGCATTGATGGTTGACTAAAAATAGATACAGATATGGAGAATAAGAGTGAAAAGAAAGAAGGGAAAAGAAGTTTGAGGCGTATTGTCGCCACCACATTATGGTGTCTTTTTATCGGGGGGACTGTTACTGCATTCCTTCTCATTTGGTTAATTTCCAAAGGCGCATTAGGCTATTTGCCCCCGCTGGAGGAGTTGCAAAACCCGAAGAACACGTATGCGAGTGAGGTCATCTCGTCGGATATGCAGTCCTTGGGACGTTATTACCGCTACGAGAACCGTATCGGCGTACAATACACCGACCTGTCTCCGGATTTGATCAACGCCCTGGTAGCGACCGAAGACGCGCGTTTCTATGCGCACACGGGTGTGGACTTCAAAGCCATGTTCCGTGCCGTCCTCAAACTCGGCCGCGCAGGTGGCGGTTCTACCCTCACCCAGCAGTTAGCCAAGCAGTTGTGGTCGCCACGCGCCAACAGTTTTATGGAGCGTGCTATGCAGAAACCGATTGAATGGGTCATTGCCACCAAACTGGAGCGGCTGTACAGCAAGGATGAGATCTTGCTGATGTATCTCAATCAGTTTGATTTTCTGTACAATGCCGTCGGTATTCAGTCGGCCTCACAGGTTTATTTCTCTACCACTCCGTCGGACCTCAAGTTGGAAGAGGCTGCGATGTTAGTGGGTATGTGTAAGAACCCGTCGCTCTACAACCCCGTTCGTCATCCCGAGCGTGCGCTGAATCGCCGTAACACGGTGCTCAGCCAAATGGCCAAGTACGGCTATATCGACGAGGCCACACGCGACTCGGTAGCTGCGCTTCCGTTGCAATTGCACTTCAGCTCGGTTGATCACAAGCAAGGTATCGCGCCTTATTTCCGTGAGTACCTGCGTCTTACGCTGACTGCTAAAGAGCCCAAAGAGAGTGACTACTCAGAGTGGAACAAGCAGCAGTACGAATTAGACAAATGGCAGTGGGACAATAATCCGCTCTATGGTTTCTGCCAGAAAAACAAGAAACCAGACGGAACTAATTACGATATCTACAAAGACGGTTTGAAGATCTACACGACCATTGATTCGCGTATGCAGCGCTACGCGGAAGAAGCCGTCAGCGAGCATATGCAGGCACAGCAGAAAGCGTTCTTCAAGGAGTTGAAACGCAAGAAGAATGCACCTTTCTCCCGCTCGCTGACGCAAGCCGAGATTGACGGTATCATGAACCGCTCTATTCGTCAAACGGATCGGTGGCGCATCATGAAGAGGAACGGAGCCAGCAACGATTCGATCATGCGTGCGTTCCATACGCCCCGTGAGATGCAAATCTTCACCTATGACCAAGGTATGATTGACACCGTCATGAGTCCGTACGATTCGATCAAATGGCAGAAGAGTTATCTGCGCTGCGGATTCATGTCGATGGACCCGCACACGGGGCATGTCAAGGCCTATGTCGGAGGACCAAACTTCGCTCATTTCCAGTACGATATGTGTACCAAGGGTCGTCGTCAGGTGGGTTCGACCGTTAAGCCGTACTTATACACACTGGCCATGGACGAAGGTATGTGGCCATGCGACAAGACGGTGAATGAACCCATCACACTGCTCGACGCCAACGGCAATGAGTGGTCTCCTCGTGATACGCACGATAAGTACAAAGGCGACACCGTCACCCTCACCTGGGGTTTGATGAACTCATCCAACTGGATCTCGGCCTACCTCATGTCGCTTTACACACCGGAGCAACTGGTCAAACTGATGCACTCATTCGGTATCCAAGGTCACTTAGACCCGGTCATCTCGCTCTGTCTGGGCCCGTGCGAGGTGAGCGTAGAGGAGATGGTCGATGCTTACACTACGTTTGCCAACAAGGGTATCCGCACCGAGCCGCTCTATGTGACCCATATCGAGGATGCCAATGGCAACATCATCGGCTCGTTCAGTCCACGGACGCATGAGATCATCAGCGAGACCACTTCGTACAAGATGATTCATATGCTGCGCGCCGTACTGGATCATGGAACGGGTGTCCGCGTGCGCTTCAAATACGGTATCAACGCTCCGATGGGAGGTAAAACGGGAACGACGAACAATAACTCCGACGGTTGGTTCATGTGCTTCACTCCTTCACTGGTCAGCGGAACATGGGTCGGAGGAGAAGACCGCGGTATCCATTTTGATAACATGGCAGAAGGACAAGGTGCGTCAATGGCCTTGCCTATTTGTGCCATTTATATGCAGAAGATCTATGCAGATCCAAGTTTAGGCTACAGCCCGACCGAACAGTTTGATGTCCCCAAGTGGTTTGATCCAAATGCAGGGTGCAAGTAAGGTGAAAAGTAAAAATGAAAGATAAAAAATGAAGAATGAAAGAAACATACATAGCAGATGGATGCGAGGATGGATAGTCCTTACACTTTTCATTTTTCATTTTTCATCTTCCTACGCACAGCTCAACACCGACCGCATCACAGCGATCGGGCGGAATGCGCTGTACTTTGAGGATTACGTGCTCTCAATTCAGTACTTCAACCAGGTCATTCGCCTCAAGCCCTATTTGGCAGAGCCGTATTTCTACCGGGCGATCGCCAAGATTCAGTTGGAGGACTACCAGGGCGCATTGCATGACTGTAATGCGGCAATTGAGCGCAACCCCTTCTCTCCCGGCTGTTACTATGCCCGCGGATACGTCTATCGCCAACTCAACGAATGGGACAAGGCCGAGAAAGACTATACCGAGGCGCTGCTCTTCTCGCCGGAGAACCGCACCTATATGATATTGCGTGCTGACACGCGCGCGCAGATGGAGAAATATGATGCCGCGTTGGAAGATATCGAGTGGTTGCTTCGTCGGGAGCCGCAGTCGGCTTCGGCATGGAGCGAGAAAGGGCGCGTAAGCTTTCTTCGGAAAGATACGCTGACGGCACTGAACGCATTTGAGCAAGCTGCCAATTACGACAAAACGAACCCGGCTGTATGGTCGGCTCTTGGTGTGACGAACATGATGCTCAATCATGAGGACGAAGCGTACGTGCAATTGACACAAGCCATTAACTTAGGATCCAAATGGGCCGGAGACTATATCAACCGCGGTGTGTTGCATTATAAGCGGCATAATTACCGTGGAGCCTTATCTGACTACGATCAGGCCGTTAAGATCGCACCGCGCGATCCCGATTGCTATTACAACCGAGGCATCATGCGTCAGGAGGTAGGCGACTATAACAATGCGCTGTCTGATTTCAATACCGCTATTAAGTTGGCACCGGAGCGGACAGAGATGCGGTATCAGCGTGCGTTGGTTCAGATGCAACTCAAACAATGGAACGCGGTCGTAGCTGACCTGGATTCGATGATTGCCCGATATCCCTATTTTCTGCCGGCCTATTACCTGGCCGCTCAGGCTAAGACGCAGCAGGGTAACAGTGTTGCCGCTTACCGGTATCGGCAAAAGGCATATGAGTTAGAGCAACAAAAAGAGAGCATCCAAGCTAAACAGGCCGCTCAGCCGAACACCGATCTGATGATCGCAGGTGCCCAACCGCAGAAGAAAGATCACCGCAAAGAGTTTTCAACATCTGCCGCGCAAAACCAATCGGAGTTGCCGGAAGAGGAAGAACAGAAATATGACTCCCAGACACGTGGCACCGTACAGAAACGGTATCAGGACGTGATCAACGAGCCGAACATCGTACTCAGTTACTACAGTCAGGACCTGAGTCTGAGGCGGACGAACTACTACCACCCGTTGGTAGAGTCGATCAACAAGAGTCAGTTGTTACCGTCTAAACTGCGGTTCACCAACCAAGAGCCGGCATTGACGGCCGAGATGGTGGATTTCCATTTCGCAGAGATAAGCCGTTTGTCACTCTATATCGACCAACATGCGGATCACACCCAGGCGGATGACAATCTGCTGCCTTATGTGTTCCTGTCTCGTGCCGTGGAGTTCGCTATTGTGCAAGACTATTCGAGTGCTATTGACGACTGCACCCGCGCCTTGCAATGTCCGTTGGCAGACAAACGACTGCATGTCATCGCGACCTTCTGTCGTGCCAATTGGCGCTATCGTTTGCTGGAATACCAGCGCGCGACCGGTGAACAGGAAGGAACGGTCAACATGGATTTTGACATCATGCTGCGCGACTACGATCAGGTCATTCGCCTACAACCGGATTTTGCCTTTGCGCTGTACAACAAAGCCAACATTCTTTGTGCCCAGAAACAATGGAACGATGCGATCGACTACTACACCCAAGCGATCAAACAGGACGCATACTTTGCGGAGGCATGGTTCAACCGAGGTCTGACGTATATCTACATCGGAGAGAATGAGAAAGGCTTGTCGGATTTATCCAAGGCCGGTGAGTTAGGTATCTATCAAGCGTACAACTTAATAACGAGATTTAAATGATGGTAAAGGTGATAGGTTATAGGTTAAAGGTTATTGTTCTGGTATGGATGGTTCTTTCGCCATTCACCCTTCGCCATTCGCCATTACACGCGCAATTGCTGTACGAGATATCCGGTAATGGAGCGAAGCAGAAATCGTACCTGTTGGGCACCAACCGGCTGGTTGAGATGCAGTTCCTGGACACCATTCCGAATGTGTTCAAGTGCTTCAGCCAATGCAACAAAGTGATCACCGAATTTACTATGCAAGACTACGAAGCTATCTCCGCCTTGCGTCAGGCAGCCCTCCTACCCGATTCGGTCAAATTGAGCAATTTTTACAGCGAAACAGAGTATGAATATATTGACAACAGCCTTCGCGTTACTTTAGGCATGGGATTGGATAAACTGTGTCGCATGAAACCGTCCTACCTAACCGAGATGTATCGAGTCGAATTGATGAAACAATGGTTACAGTACGATGAGCAGAAATCAATGGAATCGTTGTTCGAATCGGTCGCTGCAGAGCGGGACATTCCGGTCGTCGGCTTGGACAATATCGGTGAGACGATGTACATGCTGTTTGACCGGGAGCCGTTCCATTGGCAATGCAAGGAACTGCTCAAAGTGATTCAGTATCCGGAGAACGAAGTGAGACAGGAACGAACGCTTAGAGACATGTACCTCAACGGGCGACTTAGTGATATTGCCTATCAGATCGAAGGACCGGACAACACCACGAGCATTTCGTTCTCCGACTACAAGGTCTATTGTCAGCGGAACAAGGAATGGGTCAAACGGCTCAAGCCCCATCTCACGCAAGGCGGGTGTTTCATTACGCTCAATGCCATCTATCTGGGAGGCGACAAGGGGTTGATTGAACAACTACGGGCAGCGGGCTACCGCGTACGCCCGGTAAACAGAAACAACTTATTTAAACAACAATAAAGTATGAAAAAGATTTTTTATGTAATGGTAGCACTGTTGATGGCTGCCACCATGAGTGTTAACGCAACGCCGCAACGCGGTAAGTTTATTCATGTCGATGCTTCGACCAGCAAGAACCTGAAGCCGCAGATTGCTTTCTGCCAGGACCGTGTGGATGGAACAGATGTTACAACGCTGATTGTCAAGACGGTAGACGTGAATGCTTACAAAGATTTCACAGACGCTTCCCGTGTCCTGATTCGTTTTGCCGACGGTAAAGCAGTTCGTTTGAATCTGGTCAAAGGTGCGGAGATCAAGAAGTACAAAAACAGCGAGAAAGTAGGCCGTGAGACGATCTCCAAATACTGGACCGAGACGACCTATGAAGTGACTCCGGAAGTGATTGAGAAACTGGAAGCCGGTATTGCGATCATCAAGGTACGTGTTGTGATCAAAGAGAACGATGCCAAGGACTACGAAATCTCGGAGGGATATCAGGCTCGCATGGCTGCTGATCTGCTCAAGTCCTATCAGGAAGCAGCACAGCTCAACCGCAAAGCCAATGCTGATTTGAGCGATGAGGATTTCTAAGCGACTGCTGGTTCTATCTGTTTTCTGTTGCCTCGTTCTCGCAGCTCCGGCACAAATCGGCTTACAGGAATTAAGCGATTCGCTGATGGCATACACGGGTTTCTCCCGTGTGTGGAGTCCTGCTGTGCGCGTCAAACAAATGCAGGTCAACGGCAACAAAGTCACACTACGCACCAACATCACGTTACATGACTACCGCTGGACGCCTGCTAATGTCGCACAACTCAAGCGCAAAGTAAGTGTATGGGCCTTGGGGCATGAGAACGGTAATGTCTCTATCTACAGCGGTAACACGGAGATCGAGAGCCTCATCACCGATTGCGCTGCCGGACGACATACAGCTTCCCAAAAGGCCAAAGATCTGACCGATCGGCATATTGCCCTCTACCCTAGTCATGGATTGTATTTCAACCGTGATCGCAATGAATGGATCTGGCAGCGGGCCACACTGTGGACAACGGTCGAAGATCTGTACAGCCAGGAGTACGTGCGGCATATACGGAGAATGCTGGAGAATGCCGGAGCGACCATCTATATGCCTCGTGCTGAGGTGAGTGAGATGGACTTGGGTGTTTCCGGCATGCCGAAATGGACAGAAGGAGCCAGGTATTGGCTACAAGCACAAGCCGCAGACAGTGCGATTTGGGATCTATACGACGGTAATGAGTACAAAGACGACATGAAATGTCGTGCGATGTGGATCAATTCGTTGAATGCGCCTATTGACCTGTGTGTAGCCCTACACACGGACGGATTAGACAGCGGAGACGACAGCACGATTGTCGGCACGCTCGTCATCTATACCGCACGAGACGATGACGGTCAGGCTGTCCTGCGAGACGGACGCAGTCGGGAAAAGGTCAACCGCAACCTTGCCGATTGGATTCAGACACAGATCACGAGTGATCTGCAACACATTGCCCCCGAATGGACCAGACGGCAACTCAAGGAAGCCAATTACTGCGAGAGCCGTGTGCCGGTGGTACCAAGTATCATCTTGGAACTGCTGAGTCATAAGAACATTGCGGACATGAAGTACGGTTTGGATCCCAAGTTCCGCTTTGCCGCTTCCCGTGCAGTGTACAAGGGTATTCTGCGCTATCTAAATGGTCCGAATGCTGTGGTACAGCCTTTGCCCGTAGAGCAATTGGCCATCAGTCGGGACGGTGTGCTTCGTTGGGAAGCGTCCGTCGATTCGTTAGAGCCGACAGCCGCTCCTTCGTATTATCTGGTGTATGTCCAAGCCAATGATGGTGAATGGGACGTGCAACAAGTGGAGAAAGCGACGCAACTGAAGATGGACACACAACGCGGGGTGCAATATAACTACTATGTAGTGGCCGGTAATGAAGGCGGTTTGAGTATGCCGAGCCCGGTCATCAGTGCCTATTGGAGCGAGAAGGAAGAGATGCCGACAGCCCTTGTGGTGGATGCATTCAACGACACCTACGGACCGGAATGGTTCGCCGACTCTACCTATGCCGGCATCGTCCCAGGTTCGTATGCCTGCGAGGACGGTTTCAGTTGTGCCTATATCGGCGAGCAGTGGAATTATCAGCGTTCGGCTATTTGGCTCAATGATGATAACTGCGGTTGGGGATCCTGTTATCGCGACCATGCGGGGCAGCTCACGATCGGCAACACACACGACTATACCGTTTTACACGGTCATGTGCTGCGTCGTATGAAAATCAGTTATGTGTCCTGCACGGCAGGAATGCTTGCTTCATTGAATACTAGCAACAACGAGTTCACCTTCGTGGATGTGATCTGCGGCAGACAACGGCAGCCTCTCAACGAGGAGACGAAACACCTGCTGGCACAGTACTTGAGTCATGGGGGACGACTGCTGATGAGCACGGATCACTTCAGTCAGATTGATCCCAAATGGGCCAAGCAATATCTGCATGCCTCGTACTACGCGGCCAAGGCCACCCGTTCAGGTCGTATCACGACACCGAGACATCGTATGTATCAGTTGGTGATGGAGCCGAACGAGGAGCAGTTGTTTACCTGCACACCGGAAGCGCTCAAAGCAGAAGGGAACAATACGGTGCGCATGGCCACTTACGAAGATATGCGTTGTGTGGCGGGAATCGGTTTTGCAGCACCCGACAAGGAGCAGAGTTCGGTATCCAAAACACTGGTGTACAGTTTCCCGTTGGAGGCCGTACAAGACTTCGACAAGATCTATCATCATTCCGTAAAATGGCTGATTGAATAACATAATTTATAGAAAAGTGACATATACTCTTGTGTATGTCATTTTTTTGTAGTACCTTTGTGGCAAATTTGGAAAATATGGCATTTTTTGGACTTTTTAACAGAGAAAAGAAGGAGACTTTAGATAAAGGCTTGGCGAAAAGCAAAGAGTCTGTACTCAGTAAGATCAGTCATGTGATTGCCGGTAAGTCCACGATAGACGACGATGTGCTGGACAATCTGGAAGAAGCGCTGATCACCTCGGATGTAGGCGTAGAAACAACGCTTCGCATCATTGAGCGCGTACAGGAACGCGTCAAGCGCGATAAGTATATCGGCACGAGCGAATTGAATCAACTGCTGGTGGACGAGATTGCATCCTTGCTCCAAGAGAACAATGTAGAGGACGTACTGGACTTCAGTGCTCCCCTGCCGACCAAACCCTATGTCATCATGGTTGTCGGTGTGAACGGTGTGGGCAAAACAACCACCATCGGCAAACTAGCTTATCAGTACAAAGCAGCCGGTAAGAAAGTGTATCTTGGCGCAGCGGACACCTTCCGTGCAGCAGCCGTAGAGCAGTTGTGCATCTGGGGAGAACGTGTGGGCGTACCGGTTGTCAAACAGCAACAGGGTTCCGACCCTGCTTCTGTCGCCTATGACACCTTACAGTCCGCCAAAGCGAACGATGCGGATGTGGTGCTGATCGACACGGCAGGACGTCTGCACAACAAAATCAACCTGATGAACGAGTTGACCAAGATCAAGAACGTAATGCAGAAAGTGGTACCTGATGCGCCGCATGATGTGATGCTCGTTTTGGACGGTTCCACCGGACAGAATGCATTTGAGCAGGCACGTCAGTTCACTGCCGCCACACAAGTATCGTCTTTGGCTATCACCAAACTGGACGGAACCGCCAAAGGCGGTGTAGTGATCGGCATATCGGACCAATTCAAGATCCCCGTTCGCTATATCGGTTTAGGTGAGCAGATGACCGACCTGCAGTGTTTCAATCGAGTAGAATTTGTTAAATCACTAATATTATGAGTTATCGTATCGAATCGGATTTGTTGGGCGACATGCAAGTGCCCGCAGAAGCCTATTATGGTGTACAAACACAACGTGGTATCAACAACTACAAGGTGAGCAACCTGAAGATGTCTGATTTTCCCGAGTACATTATAGCTATCGCCTACATCAAACTGGCAGCAGTGGAAGCGAACCATGAGTTGGGTGTCATCAACGATGAGATCTATGCCGCAATCGCACAGGCCTGCCGCGAGATCATTGACGGCAAGATGCACGATCAGTTCCCGACCGACATGGTACAAGGCGGTGCCGGTACAACCGTCAACATGAATGCCAATGAGGTCATTGCGAACCGTGCTTTGGAGATCATGGGACACCAACGCGGTGAGTATCAGTTCTGTTCTCCGAATGACCATGTGAACTGCGCACAGAGCACCAACGATGCCTACCCTTCCGCTTTCCGCTATGCGTTCATCCGCATGAACAGAGGTTTGGAAGAGGAGTTGAAGCGTCTCATCGCATCGCTACGCAAGAAAGGAGATGAGTTCAACGACTCCATCAAGATGGGTCGTACGCAGTTGCAGGACGCTGTGCCGATGACGAGCGGACAGGAGTTCCACGCGTTTGCCAACAACCTGGAAGAAGAGGTGGCTAACCTGGAGCGTAATGTCAATCTGCTCTATGAGATCAACATGGGTGGTACGGCTATCGGTACCGGTCTCAACGCTCGTGCAGGATATGCAGAGCTGTGCATCCAAAAGATGTGCGAGTTAACCGGAGAACCGTTCGTATTGGCCAGTGACTTGGTGGAAGCGACTCCGGATACGGGTGCTTATGTCAGTTACTCGGCTGCCCTCAAACGCCTTGCTGTCAAATTAAGCAAGACTTGTAACGACTTGCGTCTGATGGCTTCCGGTCCTCGCTGCGGTCTGCATGAGATCAATCTGCCCCCGATGGCTCCGGGTAGTTCCATTATGCCGGGTAAGGTCAATCCGGTCATTCCGGAAGTGACGAACCAAGTATGCTTCAAAGTGATCGGAAACGACACCGCTGTTACGTTTGCTGCCGAGGCAGGTCAGTTGCAGCTCAATGTCATGGAACCGATCATCACCGAGTGTATCTTCGAGTCTATTACCTGGCTACGCAATGTGATGGCTATCCTGCGCGAGAAGTGTATTGATGGTATCACGATCAACCGCGAGCATAACCTGGAAACGGTGAAACACTCGATTGGTATTGTGACCGCGCTCAATCCTGTTATCGGATACAAGGCATCGACTAAGATCGCCAAAGAGGCATTGGAAACCGGTAAGAGTGTGTACAACCTGGTGCTGGAGCATGAACTGCTGAGCAAAGAGCAATTGGATCAGTTACTGGATCCGGCGCACATGCTTGCAGCTCATTAAGCGCAAACAGTTGCTATAAAGCAATAAAAAAGGTGGTCGTTGGACCACCTTTTTCTGTTGTGTTATCTGCGTACGCTTCCGCCTCCGCGGCTGCCTCCGCTTGAGCTTCCACCGCCTCCTCGGCTTCCGCCACCGTAGCTGCCACCACCGTAACTTCCGCCTCCGCGGCTGCTACCGCTATAACTTCCGCTGTGTGTGGATGTCGAAGGACGAGACGTTGACGTACCGGAGCTGGAACTCGGACGATAGGTAGAGCTCGAGGTTCGAGAGCTCGTTGTCGATGTCGAGCGAGTCGCTGATGTCGTACGATTCGTAGTCGAAGGACGAGAGCTCGTTGCAGATGTAGAGCGTGTGCTCGTTGAGCGAGTCGTAGTCGCTGTCGTAGGACGCGAGGTCGTTGCAGTCGAGCGAGTCGTCGTTGCTGTTGTCGAACGAGTCGTAGTCGCTGTCGTTCTGGTTGCAGGAGCTGCAGTAGTACGCGAGGTTGTTGCTGTGGAGCGCGTGCTCGCTGAGGTACGGGTTGCTTCAGAGCGCGTTGCTTCAGAGCGTGTTGCTGCCGTGTGTGTGCTACCGTAAGTACGACCGGTCGATGTCGCTGCTGCCGAACGAGAACTGCCTGTTGCTGCTGCAGAACGAGAACTACCTGCTACGGATGCTCCACGTGCGCTTCCGGAAACAGTTGCTCGCGATGAGCTGCGGATCTCTCTTGCATTGGTCATGCCTGCATTGCGGCGCTCGAAGGAGCGATCAGGATGAACGACAGCGTAGTCGCGGCGGCTGACACCTCGGTGCATCTCGTGATAGCCGTGATGAACATGATGTCCGGGACGGAAAGAGCACCAGTGGTGATGATGATGGTAAGCGTAGCAGTGATGCCAGTACCAATCATGTGCCCAGCAGTGATGACTGTACCACCAGTGAGGATAATAACCCCAGTACCAAGGTGAGTTCCATGCTACCCAAACAGGGCTCCAGAACCAATCGTATATAACCGGACGGTATACGTAAACAGGCTCTATGATGTAGTTGGTACCATACACGTACTCATCGCCTATTACCTGAACGGATACTTGATCTTTCTCATCTTTCTCTACGTAGATGGAGGCTACGTCTTGGAATATATCTTTTGCAAGAACAGCTTGCAGAACGATCAGACGTTTGTTGCCTTCACCTATTTCCACTACGCGCAGGTAATCTACTTCCCCGTCTCCATTGAGATCCAGGTTACAGAATGCGCTGTCCGGGTTGTTGAGCATCGTCTCGAACTCTTCCAGGTTCTTAGCCTCTGCAAACAGCTTAGCTACAACCTTCAGATCGAGTCCTTCCGAGATGTCAGAACTGTTGGCAGATACGGTCACTGTTTCGTCTGCCCATAACGCCGAACTCATGAGCATCAGCGTCATCAGAAGTGTAGTTAATTTTTTCATAATCGTAAAATTTTAAAGGGTTTCACCTTTCATCTTTCAAATACCGTGCCAAACTCATCAAACCAGTTTCAGGTCATGGTGCATTTTCTCTTTTTTGGTACGCATATAACGCTCGTTCCAACGGTTTGGTTGAATCTCAATCGGCACATTCTCAACGATTTCAATACCATAACTCTCCAAGCCGACCCGTTTAACCGGATTGTTGGTCATCAGCCGCAGTTTACGTGCTCCCATCTCGCATAGGATCTGCGCCCCTACTCCGTAATCGCGCTCATCGGGACGGAAACCGAGATGCACATTGGCTTCCACGGTGTCCTCTCCTTCTTCCTGCAGCTTATACGCGCGTATTTTATTCATAAGGCCTATACCGCGTCCTTCCTGATTCATATAAACGATGATGCCGCGCCCTTCCGCTTCAATCATCTGCATCGCCTTGGTCAACTGCTCGCCGCATTCACACCGCTTGGAGCCGAAGATGTCACCGGTCATACAACTGGAGTGCACACGGCACAACACAGGTTCATCTTCTTTCCACTCCCCTTTGGTCAACACCACATGTTCGAGTCCGGTTGTCAGGTCTCGGAACGGCGTGAGCATGAACTCGCCGTTCTGCGTCGGCAGGAAGACCGTTTCGCCGCGCTCAATGAGCGGCGAATGGTTAGAGGCTAAAGGCGAATGATTACTTTCGCCATCTGCCATTTGCCTTTCGCCATGATTTAATCGGTAGTCGATTAAATCTTTTATCGTAATGATTTTGAGGTCGAAGTCCTTTGCAACCTCCTGCAACTGCGGCATTCGCGCCATTGTTCCGTCCGCATTCATGATTTCAATCAGGGCAGCGGCAGGTTGAAGACCTGCCAGACGAGCCAGATCCACACCCGCTTCGGTGTGTCCGGCGCGTTGCAGTACACCACCCGGTTTCGCGTAGAGCGGATTGATATGACCGGGACGGCCGAAGGTCTCCGGCTTGCTGTTGGGATCCGCCAAGGCACGAATAGTAGCCGCTCTGTCGGCAGCCGATACACCGGTGGTACAGCCTTCCAGTTTATCAACCGTGACGGTGAAAGGAGTGCCCAGCATAGAGGTATTGTTCGCCACTTGGTGCATCAGGTCCAGTTCTGCACACCGTGCCTCGGGAATCGGGCAACAGAGCACACCGCGACCGTGTTGGAGCATGAAATTGACTTTCTCCGGCGTTATCTTCTCTGCCGCAGTGATGAAATCACCTTCGTTCTCACGGTCTTCATCATCGACCACAATCACAAATTTCCCTTCCCGGAAGTCAATTAACGCCTCTTCTATTGTATTGATTTGCATATGTACTTATTTTGTCTTTTATTCGTTTTCCCATAATTGCCCATGCTTCGGGATTGAAGAGCGGCGAGTCCGTTGTAGCCTTGTAGGTCAAGAAGATACCTACGGGCAGCAAGATAAAGGAACTGAGCCACATTCCCGCCCAACACGGCCAAAGTGCTTCACGGGCCATCTTATATCCCGTGTTGTCTATGATGTAATAAATAATGAACAGTATCACCGAAATGACCACAGGCGCGCCCAAACCTCCTTTGCGGATGATAGCACCCAGCGGTGCTCCGATAAAGAAGAAGATAAGGCAGGCAAAAGCCAGCGTGAACTTACGGTACAGTTCAATCTCGTGCTTGCGGATATACCGCTCCGCGTCATCCAGCATGATGGCGTTGTACTCAATCTGATCGCGGTAGGTGGTAGCCCGCTCCTTGGCAATCGTGTACATCTGTTTTTTACGCTGGACACCCAGCGATGCGGCAAGAGAGTCAATCGAATACGTCTTTCGCTCGTCCGGTGTGATGGAGGTTGGAAGGATCACCTCACCTCGGCTGTTATCGCGTCCGAAGTAACGATTGGTGACCAGTTGATTACTCTGTTCCCTACACCGTTCTGCCGAAACCAAATGCACGGAGTCAATGGACGCGATCAGCTGGGACACGTTCTTGCTCACATGCTGATCCTCCAAGATGGACTCATCATAGCGATTGAAATTCGTTGCAAAATCAATCACAATACGCTTATGGGAGAAGGTCTCACGCCGATACGGGATGTTCTTTGTGGTCTTGGTTGCCCGCTGCTGTTTCTGGCTCAGGTTCTCAAACGACTCGCCGTTGATCAGACTCAGTATCAGATACCGTTTGTCCGCACTCGCCGCCAACTTACCCGTATCCGCTACCATCACTTTCGCATTATCAAAACCCGATGAGTAGTCATAAATCATGATATTGAGCAACTCACCTTTCGGTGTTTTGTTGTGCACGTAGATATGATATCCGCTTATCTCGTCGTAGAATTCCCCGACGGGAATTTGCAGTTCAGGGCTTTTCTGACGAAGGGAGAAAATAAGCGCCCAGAGTTTCATCTGGGACTTGGGTAAGACGTTGTTACTGAAAAAAAACGCGCCGACACTGAGTAACGCAACCGTAAAAATGAGCGGGCGCATGATGCGGAACAGCGATATCCCGGACGCTTTCATCGCGGTCAGTTCGAACTTCTCCGCCAGGTTACCAAAGGAGATGAGCGAACTGAGCAAAATAGCCAACGGCAGGGCTAAAGGGACAACCGAAGCGGTAGCATAGAGAAAAAACTCCGAAAGCACCGACAGCCCGATACCTTTTCCCACCAGATCGTTCACGTGCATCCACATGAACTGCATCAATAAGATAAAGATCGCAATAAAGAAAGTAGCCAGGAACAATCCCAGAAAATTACGCAACAGGTATATGTCTATTTTCTTTACCAGTTTGGCCATCAACCTTTCGCCTTTCGCCTTTAACCCTTCAGGTTCTCCTTCACGAAAATGAGCGGTAACAGGTCAGCTGCCGATTCGAACACATACGTCTCTTCTTCGCCGTACAACAGTACTTCCATTTTACCGTGATAGCGATGCTCTGTTTCCAGCATCACTTGACGGCAGGCACCACAAGGAGCACCCGGCTCTTTGGTGAAGTGTCCGTCTGTGAAGCACGAAATCGCCAGGTGGGTGACGGGTTGCTCCGGATACTGTGCTCCGGCAGCGAACAATGCCGTACGCTCTGCACACAGACCACTCGGGTACGCTGCGTTCTCCTGATTTGCACCACGCACAATGATGCCGTTTGCCAACTTAGCGGCCGCTCCTACATGGAATTGGCTGTACGGGCAATAACTATGCTCCGTTTGCTCTTTGGCAATCGTTATCACTTCCCGTTGTTCATCGGTCAATTCGTCCCACTTATAGGCACGCATTTTCGTTGTTAAATTGTATTCTTTCATACTACTGATGAGGTTAAATTTCAGTTTTAGCGTGCAAAGATACGAAAATTATTTCGAATATGCAAATTATTTTAACAAATTTGCACGTATTTGGGTAGAAGAGATGTCAAAATAAGGGGCTGAAGCCAAAAAGTGAATGTTTTTGGCCTGCAATACAGGGGATGGCAGGTCGGTAGGTTCGCCATGCCGCGGATAGACAAAAATTCGGAAGTTGGACAGGATATACTCATACTCGCGCCAGCGGTCAAAGATCGCCAGATTGTCTTCCCCTATGACGAGTGTGAATTCGTGTTCCGGGTATCGGTTTTGCAACGCACGCAGGGTGTTGGCGGTATAGGACGGGCGAGGCAGCGAGAACTCAAAATCCGAAGCGACCACATGCGGGATATCTTTCACGGCCTGACGCACCGCTTCCAGCCTTTCCTGCTCCGGCGCTAACGAAGAGGCCGGTTTCAACGGGTTATTCGGGCTCACCAGCAACCATAATTCATCCAGATCGGTGTGTTCGATCACCCATTTGACCAGCCCGATGTGCCCGTAATGCACCGGATTGAAACTGCCGCCGTATATACCGATTTTAGCCACTAACCTTTAGCCATTAGCCATTATTATCGATGATTGCATCGAGTTGCGCGAACGCATGGTTCAGGTCATCGTTGATGACCACACGGTCAAAATGCTTCATATCTTCCATTTCAATGGAAGCTTTAGCCAGGCGTTTCTCAATCATCTCCGCACTCGTGTCTCCGCGTCCTACCAGACGACGACGCAGTTCTTCGATAGAAGGCGGGCAGATGAAGATAGAGGTAGCCTGATCGCCCAAGATGGATTTAAGTTTGAGACCGCCCTTCACATCCACATCGAACAGCACTTGCCGCCCTGCCGCCTCAATGCGTTCAATTTCCTCTTTGAGCGTACCGTAATAGAGGCCATCATAGACCTGTTCGTACTCGATGAAATCGTTGTTTTCTATTCGTTTCTGGAACTCCTCTACCGTAATGAAATAATACTCCTTGCCGTGCACTTCCTGCCCGCGCGGAGGACGCGTAGTGCACGATACGGAGAGTTCAAACAGATTCGGATGTTTGGTCAGCAGGTGCTTGACCATGGTCGATTTACCGCTGCCCGAAGGCGCACAAAAAATGTATATCATATGGGTTACGGGTTACAGGTTACAGGACATTCAGGACCTGCTCTTTGATTTGTTCGAGGATATCTTTCATTTTGACAACGATGATCTGCATCTCGGATTGGTTGGATTTGGAGCCGAGGGTATTGATCTCACGTCCCATTTCTTGTGCGATGAATCCGAGTTTTTTGCCTACCCCGCTTCCTTCACCGGCCATCGTCTCGCGGAAATACTTGATATGGTTCGTAAGGCGCACTTTTTCTTCGGTGATATCGAGTTTTTCGAGATAGTAGATCATCTCTTGCTCAAGGCGATTACGGTCAATCTGCGCTTGGGTTTCTGCGGATAACTGTGCGAGGCTGGTTTCAAGACGCTCTTTGATCTTGGCTACGCGGCCTTTTTCGAAGGGTTCTACTTGCGCCAAGAGATCGGCGATGCCATCCAGTTTTTCCGTAAACATAGCCTGCAATGCGGCTCCTTCTTGGGTACGGAAAGCGATAAACGCATCAATCGCTTCGTTGAGCAATGTTTGTACCGCATTCCACTCCTCTTCCGTGAGGTCCGAAGTATCTTCTTGCACTTTGAGCACATCCGGGAAGCGCAGGATAGCTGCCATTACTTCCGCCGGTACATTACCAAACTGCTCTTTGTACTGCTCGGCGTAGGTTTTTGCAACGGTCCAATTGACGATTGCAGGTGCGGTGGCACCTTGTTCCTCCTGAAAACACATCGCCAAGTCCACTTTGCCGCGCTCCAGACGTTGGTTCACAATCGTACGCAGGTCCAATTCGTGCGCACGCAGTTGCGGTGCCAAACGAATGGACAGGTCCATGGATTTGGAGTTCAGCGAACGGATTTCGCAGATGAGTTTCTTTCCTCGTAATTGGCTTTCGGCTTTGCCATAACCGGTCATCGATAAAATCATTTCCCTATACAGAATTTACTGAATATGTTTGCTAATACTTCCTGATTCGTGATCTGTCCTGTCACTTCGCCCAACGCGTTGAGACAATCCTGCAGATCGAGCGACAGCAGTTCACCGGACAAGCCGTCACGCAATCCGTTTTGCACACGAACAATCGCCTCGTGCGCACGGGATATTGCTTCATAATGACGGGCATTGCTGAGCATCACGGCAGATGTACTCATGGATTCCTTCGCGATACGTACCAGCTCCTGACGAAGCGGTTCTATATCGCCATTTTTAGCGGAAATCTTCAATCTACAATCTTCATTCTTCAATCCTAAATCCGCTTTATTGAGCACATGGATCACGGTACCTGCATGTCCGATATCCAATGTCCATTGTCCATTGTCACTCATATAAACGATGATCTGTGCCTGTTTTGCTGCTTTGCGGCTGCGCTCCATGCCGAGGTTCTCGATCGTATCGGCACTCTCCCGCAAGCCGGCTGTGTCAATGAGGCGGAAGAGGATTCCGTCAATAATGAGTGTATCTTCGACCGTGTCCCGTGTAGTGCCTTGTATATCGCTCACGATCGCGCGTTGCTCGCCTAGGAGCGCGTTCAGCAGGGTCGATTTACCTACGTTAGGTGCCCCGACTATGGCGACCGATATGCCGTTTCGAATGGCATTTCCGGTGCGGAACGAAGCCATCAGCGCTGCTAACTTCTGCTCAATCTCTTGGGCCAATGCATTCAGTTCGCTGCGATCGGCGAATTCCAGTTCCTCATGATCCGCAAAATCCAGTTCCAGTTCAATCAAGGAGGTGAAATGCAGCAGCCGCTCCCTCAGACGGTTCAGTTCATTGGACACAGAGCCTCGTAATTGGCTCAATGCCAGATCTTTCTCCGCTTTGGACTGCGCAGCAATCAAATCGGCAACTGCCTCCGCCTGCGTCAAGTCCATTTTGCCGTTCAAGAACGCACGGCGAGTGAACTCACCGGGTTGCGCCATCTGCGCACCCGCATCAATCAACCACTGCAACAAAGTCTGCTGGATATACAAACTGCCGTGACAGGCGATCTCTATCGTATCTTCTCCCGTGAACGAATGCGGGGCGCGGAACACCGAGCAGAGCACATCATCCAAGGTTTCGTCAGCGCGTTGAATACGTCCGTGACGAACCGCGTTCGCCGCGGTGTCCGCCAAGCTTATACGACCGACAAACAGACTATCCACGATACGGATAGCGTCCGGGCCGGAGACGCGAATAACGGCGATTCCACCGGAGCCGTAAGGCGTTGATATGGCACAAATCGTTTGCATTTTGATACACACCCCAAATTTCGTGCAAAGTTACTACATTTTTGCGACATATGCAAATTTATTTGCAAAAACTTGCACAATTCAAAAAAAAGGTGTACCTTTGCACCCAAAATCAAGTAAAGTTATGAAACGAGTATTATTGGTATTAATGATGGCATTGGTGACAATGAGCGGCATGGCACAGCATCATCATGACCGTCCCGGTGACCGCGGACACGGCGGCCGTCACCATATCGAGTGTGCCACACGGGAACAAATGGCAATGACCATGCAGGTATTGGAGCAGCAGTCGTTTGATGACAAGAGACTAGAGATATGCAAGTTATGCGTGACGCTCGGTCACTTCTGTACCGAAGACCTGGCCCGCATGGCGGCTAAGTTCTCGTTTGACGACAACCGTCTGCAGTTCCTCATTTACGCATACGACTACTGCGAGGATCCGGAGAACTACTATGCCTTGCGGGATGCGTTCACGTTCCGTTCCAACTTCGACACGCTCATGGAGACCGTGTTGCCGGGTTACAGGAGATGATATCCACGTATTTTCATAAGGTATTAGTCACCGTTAGCGCCCTACTCTGTGCGCTAACTGTTTTTGGCGCGACCTATAACGGCCGCGTCGTGGACCAGAACGGTCAGGCGATCTCGTATGCGACCGTCTATCCGGAACTGCAACCTGAACAAGGAACGGCGACCAATCTGGACGGGCGGTTCACATTCAACACGGACCTGCCCAAACAGTGTCCGGTAGTGATCAGTTTTGTAGGATACGAGAAACTGTCCCTTTCGTTGGCAGAACTGGAAGCGATGTCGATACAACGTCAGCCGCTGGTGCTCAAAGAACAGCCGATTGCGCTACAGGAAATGGTGGTGGCCGCCAAGCCGAGCAAGCAGCGTAACAAACGCAAGCAGATGGCGCAGTTGCTGCATGCCGTGTATGTAAAGATGCAGGAAGAGTTCCCCGATCAGCCGGCTCAGTATCAAGTAGTAAGCGATGTGCGCATGAACAGTAACAACAGCACCTGGGGCATGGAACAGATGATTGCCAACATCGTGACGATCCCGCAACAACAAGGACGTGACTCGGTGCAGTTCCAGGGCCGGTATTGCAAGCGTTTCTTCTCCGCGGAGAAACGAGCTCAGGCGGATTCGATTCTGGCCGGCGAGACGATCGAGCGCATTGAGAAACAGAGCACGGGGCAACAGGGTCATTCGATGCGCCGGGCAATTAATGCCGTGGATTCGGGCGTGGTGATACACAAGACCCTGTTCGCGTTGGGGAACATGCGCTACGACTTCGAAGAGGCAATGAACGATATCCGTCATTGGACGGTAAGCAACGAATCGGAAGGCGAGACCGTTCTGACCCATACGCAGAAGATCAGCAAGTACTTAGGTTGTTTCAAATTGACGTTTCAGCGGCATTATATTGTCGATTCACACACCTATGCGGTGGTACGGTTCTCCGAGCACGCGGAGGTCAAAGTGACCATTCCGTTCGGCTACAAACTCAATCAGGACCAGTTGCAGTTGCTCAATCTGTTCTGCATGAGTGACGAGCAGATTAATAAGTTCCGACTCCGGAAACTACGCGGTACGATTGACTACAACACCATTTATCAGCGCCAGGACGGGAAATTGTACATCTTGGAGAAAAACATGTACTCCAATTCCTTTATCATCGGCAGCAAAGGTGTGGAGATTCCGATTGTTATAAAAGCAACACAACGCGTCACCGGGCTGCAGACAGAAGGAGTCAAACCTTTAACGCCTGCTCAGGTAACACGTCGCGTCAAACGGGAGATCGTAGAGATCTACTGATTATTGCGCTGCCGAACGGCTTCGTAGATGAACACACCGGCAGCTACGCTGACGTTGAGCGATTCGATGATGCCGGTCATCGGCAGACGCACCTGATCGGTGCATAGTTTGAGGTTCTCCTCATAGATTCCCTTTTCCTCCGAACCCATCACAATACAGGTCGGGACGGTCATGTCCACGTCGGTGTAGTTACGCTCCGTATGTTCGGTAGCGGCAACAATGCGTATTCCGCTCTCTTGGAGGTATCGCAGGGCGTTTTGGAGGTTCTCCACTTTGCAGATCGGCAGTGTGTGCAGCGCGCCGGCCGATGCTTTGACGGCATCGCCGTTGATAGCCACACTCCCGCGCGTACCTATGATAAGCGCGTCCACGCCGGCGCACACGCATGTACGGGAGATTGCACCGAAGTTACGCACATCGGTCACACCGTCCAGCATCATCAGCAGCGGAGTCTTACCTTCGTCGTAGAGGCTCTGCACGAGGTTCTCCAGCGGATAGAACTCAATCGGGCTGAGGAACGCGATGACGCCTTGGTGGTTCTTGTCCGTGAACTGGTTCAGTTTCTCGACAGGCACTTTCTGCACCGGTGTGTTGGTGCCTTCCAGTTTGAGAATCAGTTCTCTGCCGATGGCGGAGGACATGTCACGGCGAAGCAGCACTTTGTCGAGCGCCTTGCCGGCATCGATTGCTTCCATCACTGCCCGAATACCGAAGATCATCTCTTTCTCCTTCGGACGACGGGTTTCATACGTTTTCTTTTGTATCATAGTTTAATATTTTAGCCAGTTAATAAATTCCTTGGGATTGGTTGTGAACGCTTTGGGTTCGGCCACTTGGTGCCCGTACGCATCCAGTTGCACGTAGAACGGCTGCGCGTTGGAGCCGTATTGTTCCCGTTGAAGACGGGAGTTTTTGTCACCTACACCGTCTTTCTTGGCATCCACAAAGAGTTGAATGAACACATAGTTCTGCAGACGAGTCTTGACACTGTCGTTGTCGAGCACGAACGCTTCCATCTTACGGCAATTGACGCAACCGTATCCGGTGAAGTTGACAATCACCGGTTTGCCTGTCTGACGGGCATACGCGAGGCCCTCTTCGTAGTCATAGAACACTTCCCTGCCCTCAATCGGCATAGGCGGTGCAAAGGCCGAGATGGCTTTGACGGGTGCGCCCCAGAGACCGGGTACGAGGTAAGCGGCAAACGCGAAAGAGGGGATGATGATCAGTGTCCGGATGATGATACGAACGATCGACTGCTTGTGAATACGGTATAACAGATAGATACCGATGCCTGCGAAACATAGGATCCAGATCGCGATGAACAGCCAACGCGGCAGGATACCCCAGCCGTAAGCGAGGTCAGCTACCGAGAGGAACTTAAGCGATAATGCCAGTTCGAGGAAAGCCAGGACAACTTTGAACGAGGTCATCCAATCGCCCGATTTGGGGGCACGCTTGAGCCATTGTGGGAACATCGCAAACAGCGAGAAGGGCAATGCGAGTGAGATTGCAAATCCCAACATACCGATTGCCGGTGCCAGCAGGCTGTGTCCTGCCGCTTCCACGAGCAGCGTGCCTATGATCGGACCGGTGCAGGAGAATGAGACAATGACCAATGTAAAGGCCATGAGCAGAATACTAAGGAATCCGCCTGTCGAGCGCGCTTTGCTATCCAGTTTGGTGGACCAGCTGTCCGGCAGTGTGATTTCAAACAGTCCGAAGAAAGAGAGTGCGAAGACTACCAACAGCAGGAAGAAGAATATATTCACAACCGCATTAGTGCTCAGGTCATTAAGTGCCGAAGCTCCGAAGAGCAGCGTCACTAGCAGACCGAGACTGACATAGAGCACAATGATACTCAAGCCGTACAAGACCGCGTTCTTGGCTCCCTTGTCCGTGCGTTTGAGGAAGAACGAGACCGTCATCGGAATGATCGGCCACACACAAGGTGTGAAGATAGCCAGCAAACCGCCTAAGAGGCCCAATAGGAAAATGAGCCAAAGCGATTGATCAGGAGCGTCCTTTGTACATTGTACATTGTCACTTTGTACATTGCTCTGAAACTCCCACGTTTCTGGAGCAGTACACATGTTATCGTCACAGGCATTGAAACGAATGGGCGTGAGATCGGTTTTGGCGAGTGTGATGACAAACGAGTCCACAAACTCATCGTCGAACTCGCGTTCGCCGAACTCAATGATAGTCATGTGCCAGCCGGGTTCGATAGCGGCCTTGAGCCGCACACTATCTCCGTTCTCTTCCCCGCTCCATTTCACCGGTTCAACGAGTTGAGCCTGTAATGGCGAAAGGCGAACGGTAAATGGCGAAAGTAAAAATACAATCACCATTAGCCTATAACCTATAACCTTTAGCCAATAACCTTTAGCCTTTAGCCTATATTCCATAATTTTTACTCCTCTCTTCTAATCTTAGCCCCTATTGCATTGAGGCGGTGCTCGATATCTTCGTAGCCACGGTCGATCTGGTCGATGTGGTCAATCTTACTCGTTCCTTCGGCACTCATGGCCGCGATGAGCATAGCGATACCGGCACGGATATCGGGGCTCGTCATGTTGTTGTGCTTGAGTTGGCGGGTGTGGTCGTGTCCGATGACGACAGCACGGTGCGGGTCGCAGAGGATGATCTGCGCGCCCATGTCTATCAGTTTGTCCACGAAGAATAGACGGGACTCGAACATCTTCTGGTGAATGAGCACCGACCCGCGTGCTTGGGTAGCGACCACAAGGATCACGGACAGCAAGTCCGGCGTGAGACCGGGCCAAGGAGCATCCGCCACCGTGAGAATCGAACCGTCGAGGAAGGACTCGATCTGATAATGGTCCTGGGCGGGAATGAGGATGTCGTCTCCGTCCACATCGATGCGTATACCGAGGCGGCGGAAGGCGTCCGGAATGATACCCAGGTCACGGTAACCGACATTCTTGATACGCAGTTCGGAGCCTGTGATAGCCGCCATGCCGATGAACGAACCGACCTCGATCATATCAGGTAGCAGGGTGTGTTGCGCGCCGTGCAGGGACTTGACTCCTTCGATCGTGAGCAGGTTAGACCCTACTCCGCTGATGCGGGCACCCATGTTATTGAGCAGTTTGCACAATTGCTGTAGATACGGTTCGCAAGCCGCGTTGTAGATCGTGGTCGTACCTTCGGCGAGAACCGAAGCCATGATGATATTGGCCGTTCCGGTCACAGAAGCCTCATCCAGCAGCATGTACGTGCCTTTGAGGTGCTTACCGCTAAAGCGGTAGGCCAGCAGTTTGGAGTCGTATTGGAAGGTCGCACCGAGATTGACCATGCCTTGGAAATGGGTATCGAGACGACGGCGACCTATCTTGTCACCACCGGGTTTGGCGTACGTCACTTCACCAAGACGCGCCAAGAGCGGACCGATGAGCATGACAGAGCCGCGCAGTTTATTGCATTTCTTGAGAAAATCGGCACTGCGGAGATACGCTGTGTCCAGATCCGCCGCGGTGAAAGCGTACGTCCCCTTGGTCAGTTTCTCCACCTTAACGCCCATCGAAGCGATGAGGTCGATGAGATTGTTCACGTCGAGGATGTCCGGCAGGTTGTTGATGACTACCGTCTCCTTGGTGAGCAACACGGCACAGAGCACTTGCAGCGCCTCGTTCTTCGCGCCTTGCGGAGTGATGGCACCATGCAGTTTATGTCCTCCTTCTACAATAAATGAAGCCATTTATAATTTAAAATTAAAAATTACGAATTAAAAATTATATATAATTCACCTCCGGGTGGATCTCGATGCCGAATTTCTCTTGGACGCTTGCAGCCACTTGTGCGGCAAGATCGATGATGTCTTGGGCAGAAGCGTTGTTGGCGTTCACGATGACGAGCGGTTGCTTGGGCCACACCTGGGCACCGCCCAGTTTTTTGCCTTTCCACCCGCATTGCTCAATGAGCCAGGCAGCAGGAATCTTAACACCTTGCGGAGTGGCAAAATGCGGCATGTCGGGATATTGGGCGAGCAGCGCATTGGCTTGCTGTTCGGGCACAAAGGGGTTCATGAAGAACGATCCGGCAGAACCTACTTCGCCTACGGTCGGCAGTTTGGCCATGCGCGTAGCGATGATCTCTTCGCGGGTCTTGGTCGCCTCGCCGGGTTTGACTTTATAGACCACCGAGGTGACGATGTATTTGCCCTTCAGTTCGTGCTTGAACGCACTGTCACGGTAGCCGAACCGGCACTCAGAATTGGTGAACACCCGTTCTTCGAGCGTCTCCACATCGATTGTATAGACACGCTCGATCACATCTTTGGCTTCCACGCCGTAAGCACCGACGTTCTGCACAGCCGATGCACCTACTTCGCCCGGGATCAGACTCAGTTTCTCGAGTCCGCAGTAGCCCATGTCGGTCAATTGGGCGATCATGTCGTCAAGTCGCAGACCGTTCTGCGCCTCCACGGTCTCGTCGTCCAGGAAACGGGCACGTGCCATGCCTGAGTGCAGAATGACACCGTCAAAATCACGGGTGAACAGCAGGTTCGAACCCTGCCCTATGTGCAGGATCTTTTCACCGCGGTACTGCCGTAACAATTCGCGTAGTTCATCCAACGAATAATACTCCGCAAAAATTTTCGCCTTGGCATCAATGCCGAAAGTGTTATAGGCTAATAATGAGATGTCCTTTTCAATTTTCATTTTTCATCTTTCATTTTAGATGCAACAAGCATCTGACGGCATTCTCCAATCGCCCCGTGGGGACAGTGAAACATTAACTACTTTCGGTCCGTCCGGCATGGCGGTACGTTTGAACTGCTGGGTGCAGAAACGGCGCATGAAGGTCGTGAGCCATTTATCGATGGTCGCTTCGTCGTAGCGGTCTTCGAACGCCTGCAGGGCCATGTATTTGATTTTCTCGCGGGTGAAACCGAAGCGCATGAAGTAGTACAGGAAGAAATCGTGCAACTCGTACGGTCCCACTTTGTCTTCCGTCTTCTGAGCGATCTCACCGTTCTCATCGGTCGGCAGCAGTTCGGGTGAGACAGGTGTCTCGACCACATCCATCAGGATCGAGCGCAGCGGTTCGCCGTACAGGTTCTCTGCCGCATAGCGCACGAGGTACTTGACGAGGGTCTTGGGGATACCGGCGTTGATGCCGTACATGGACATCTGGTCGCCGTTGTAAGTACACCAGCCGAGTGCGAGTTCGCTCAGGTCGCCCGTTCCGACCACGATTCCGTTCAGTTCGTTGGCGAGGTCCATCAGGATGAGCGTACGCACGCGGGCCTGCGCGTTCTCATAGGTCGCATCGTGGATATCCATGTCATGACCGATATCGTGCAGGTGTTGCGTCGCCACCTCGCAGATGGATATCTCGCGGTGGGTGATGCCCAGCTGCTCCATGAGCTGGAGCGCGTTCTGGTACGTACGGTCGGAAGTGCCGAAGCCGGGCATGGTCACACCCACTACGCGGCTGCGGTCGTAGCCGAGCAGATCGGCAGTCTGCACACAGACGAGCAAAGCTAAGGTGCTGTCCAGTCCGCCGGATATACCAATCACGACCGTCTCGGAGCGGGTGTGCTCCCAACGACGCGCCAACGCAGAGGTCTGGATCGAGAACACGTCCATGCAGTACTGATCTTCCTTGTCTTTCTTGGGCAGGAACGGCATGGGTGAGAACGTGCGGTGAACGGGTTCGGTGAACTCCTCTTCCCGCTCGATGGGTGCGACGTTGATATGACGGTAATGACCTGTTTTATCCTTGGTGAAGTTCGTGTTACGCTGCCGGTCGGTACGCAGCCGCTCAATGTCGATCTCCTGAATGATCATCGAGTTGTTGCGTTGGAACCGCTCTCCTACGGTCAGTATATCGCCGTTCTCGGCAATGTACGTGCTGCCGGAGAACACCACGTCGGTTGTACTCTCGCCTACACCCGAAGAGGTATAGACATAGCCGCAGTGTACACGCGCGCTCTGCTGTTTGATCATCTGACGGCGGAAGATATGTTTGCCGATGATGCAGTTAGAGCTCGAGAGGTTGAAGATGATCTCCGCGCCCTGGATAGCCAGTTGGGTGGACGGCGGGAGCGGCGACCACAAGTCCTCGCATATCTCGATGCCGAAAGCATAATTACGGGTGCAGAACAGCAGGTCTGTTCCGAACGGCACCTCGCCGCTCCATATCTCTATCTTCGGGATGCGCGGAGCCATGCCACCGGGTGTGTATTCGCGGGCAGCGCGGCCTGATGTGAACCAACGTTTCTCGTAGAACTCACCGGTATTCGGCAGGTTGACCTTGGGCACGACACCCATCACTTCGCCATCTGTCATGACGAACGCGCAGTTGAACAGGTCGTTGTCCACTTGCAGCGGTGCGCCGACCAGCACGATGATCGCTTTGCCGCGTGTGTAGTCACACAGCGCTTCCAGTTCGCGCATCGCACTCTGTTGCAGCGCTTGCGTGAAGAACAAGTCCGCACAGGTGTAACCGGTCAAACTCAACTCCGGGAAGCAGATCACCTCTACTCCTTCCGTCAAAGCCTCATCAATCTGAGCACGTATCTGCTCCGCGTTGTAACGGCAATCTGCCACACGCATTGTCGGCACTGCAGCCGCCACACGAACAAATCCAAAATTCGTATTCATAATTCAAAAACCTTTGCGGGTGCAAAGGTAGTGATTTTTTTTGACATGTGCAAATTTTAAAGGAATTTTTAACAAATTAAGTAGCCTCGGGGTTGGAGGACGAGGTTGGATTCAGGTTCTTGGTAGTGCATGAGGGCCGTTAATGGGTACGCGCGGTGGGTATGAAGCATGGGACGAAGGGGGCGGGCGACAGGTTCGAAAGAGATGTCGTTCGCGCTGATGTCGTCTATGTTGATTTCGGGTTCTTGGGCGGCTTTGCGAGCGGCTTGGAGTTCACGATAGATGGCAACGTAGGTGTATTGGTAGAAACGAGAGTACCGTTTCATGCCGGGTTCGGGTTCGGCTCCGCCTCTGACTACACGGAAATAATGGGTAAAGAACCGCAAGCGCCATTCGAGAGCTGCGGGAGAGTAGTCGTGTTCCAACGCATGTGCTTGACGCTGTGCGAGTTTGATGAGTTCACGGTTCGCTACACAGGCGGCAGACCAGTGTGTAGGGAAATGGTAGGTATAGAGCTGGTAGAGATTACCACCACAACGCGGGACACAGCGAACGATGATATGTTTGTTGTAATGCGATCCTTCTTTGAAAGTATTCATCTTGCCACAATACATTTTGATAGCTGGAATGAACTCCAAATAACGCACTCCGCGTCTGTGGGAGGCGGAGACTTCCGTTGGAGGCACGTAGCGGGAAACGATGCCTTTCAAACGGGAAATAATGCGTGTTTTTAGATGTCGAGACATGTGCTATAATGTATTGTATATGTGCCGTTTGCAAGTTTATTAATTTAGCATGGTCTAGGAGAACCATGTTCCGCCCTCAATTCACTCTGAACTTTACCGTTATTTTGGTTGCAAAGAAGGGTGAGAGGGGGTTAAAACCGGAGCAGGATATTTCCTAAATCGAGTGCAAAGATACAACAAATTTTTGGAATATGCAAATTTTGAACCGCTGTTTTGTCATAAAAATGAATTTTTATGCGTTTTTTCTTGCATATATGCAAAAAAAGTAGTAATTTTGCGGCCGAAAGTTGCAAAGGCTAAAGGACATGGAGTCGTTACAGATTATACATAGTGAGTTTTGGGCTGACTACCAAGCACAGCAGCCGATAAGCATTGAGAAGCGAGTCAAGAGACTTGCCTCCAAACCGCTCACGCCCCAGAACTTCAAGTTCTACTTGTTGAGTTCGTCCTGTAACTCCAGCCTTATTGAGGGTTCGTCCATGACAGAAGATGATTATTTGAAGCTCAAAGAAGCCAAAATCATCAGCCGTGATGTGCAGGAGATAGATGACATGATTGCAGCTTATGAGTTTGCCGCAAAGAATGCGATCAACACTGCCTCGTTCCTCGAAGCACACAAGATCCTTTCCAACAGTTCCGGTATTGCAGACAAGTATAAAGGAGCTTACCGCGATATGCCCGTAGGCGTGTTTGGCGGCGGGGTAAAAGTCTATACCGGCGCGGCACCGGAGATCGTGGCGGATGAGATGGATAAACTCATGCATGATATAGATGTGCTTGTTCAAGCCGATTTGTCGTACGATGAGGTTTTCTACTATGCAAGCATGATTCACCTTGTTTGTGTAAGTATCCATCCTTTTGCAGATGGTAATGGTCGCTCCTCACGCTTGTTGGAGAAATGGTTTCTCGCGCAGAAACTTGGCAAGGTGGCATGGGCGATCCAGTCTGAGAAATTGTATTTCAAACGCAAGAAATCGTACTACGAGAACTTGCACTTCCGTGACAATTACAACACCATTGACTACGCACGGTGCATACCTTTCCTTTGTATGTTGCCGATGGCGTTGAATATGAGATAACCGTCCTTGCTTCGGGACGTTAAAACGGAGAAAGACAAAGCGCAAAGAGTTTGAGAGCCAGAAGGATTTCGATGGAAGAATCTACAGATTAAATACGAAGTAATGTATATAGATATTCTAGTCAATTAGCAGGGCAAAAAATCTCTAAACAGAATCGTTACAATTATTTTGAAGAGCAATAATATGGCTTCAATTATTAAGCAATTTTACCGGACAAAGTCCAAAACAGATGAGATAAAGATCTTTATAGAGAAACATCTCACTCTCTCAAAGCAAACCGTTTACAAAGGCGAAAAGGCAGTTGAAAAGGAAATAGTAAAACAATTACGCCAAGAATTTGAGGGAGATGATATTGCATCTCAGTTTGCTGTTGGTGGCTTCCTTGGGCTAAAATGTGACATAGATATTTGTAATGGCCAATGCGGTGTAGAACTCAAAGTTGCAAAGCAATTAAATAATGCGACTGCTCTACAGAGAGTTATTGGACAGGTGTTCTACTATTCGCAAAGACGTTATAAAGATACAGGTTTAATCTTGTTGGTTGTTGGTACACAAGAGAAACTAGACCCAAAATTTAAGGAACTGAAAGATTTTGTCGAGCAAATACAGGGTGTACATTTTATGTACAAGCAGGCCGACATGAAGAAATAATGATACCTCAGCCGATATTAGAAATTCAAATAATGCCATGAAGAGGAACTTCTTAGCACTATGTTTGTTGATAGCCGCTATGAATGCATTGGCTTATCCGTTTGACGTGATTATTACCAAGTCACGTGAACAAGTACAATGTATCATTTTGTCGAGTACGGAAGAACTGATCACATATCAATATGTGGACGATGCTAGCCAAACATTCACTATGAGTACGAGTGAAATTGAAAAAATATATTCTCGTGATGATGGACCGGTCATCTCATTTACGTCGAAACCAGAGCCTCCATCAAATGTCACAAAGAAAATGAAAGTCTTAAATGAAGAGAATCCAGAACCGATCACAGAGAAGGATATACAACCAGATGAAGTGCTAAAGGAGTTAGAATCTGCGCAAAACATAGAAGATACCAAACTTGTTGAAGCTCCAGTATCAGAACAAACAATTGCACATGTGGAGAAGCCGACAGTATCTGCGGAAGATGAATTAAAATTTCAACAGTTTATGAGTTCGATCAATGGACCTAATAATTCACCAAAAAGTGCTGCAAAAGTAGAGGAAGTATCAAAAGAAGATGAACTCACTCAAAATACAATCTCTATATTTATTATTGGATTAGAAGAAAATCAGGCTGATATTCAACAGGTTATAGAAAGCGAAACATTGTCAAAATTAAACACTATAAAAGGTTACAAAGCAAGAATAGAGGACGCACCTAAAGGTATCTCGGAAGATTCTATCATTACTATTGCAATTGGTCAATTATCTAAGTTTGCATTTATTATATATTCACGACCATTCCAAGAGCAATATTATTTGCAATCTAACTTGATTAATGCCTCAAATGGAGAACATCTCGTCTCTACAAGTACAGCATCTACTTTGATTTCTTTAGAAGACTTATTGACAACAGCAAACAAACTTACAGAACAGGTAGTTGAATATTTTCAGAAACAAGAAGTAGCCGAAAAAGAAGAACTTCAAGTGCGGAATGGTGAATCTGATAAGAAGGCAGCACAACAAAAGGAGAAAGAAAATATTATACATGACGATACCTACACCTTGGAGATAGTCAATATGCATAACTACCAATGTAGAGTAATTGTTGCCGGACGTATTATAGGAATCGCTAATCCATGGTCAAAGCAGCGCTTTAAAGTGCCACTTGATTTATATGGTAAAGTCCAAATTATTCAAAATATGGGATATAAGTCACACCCAGAAGAAGCCACCTATTATATTCCTCAACAATCAAGTCAAACTGTGTTAACCCTTACTATGGATTAACAATGCAACAAAGGAACGGCGATGATATCGCCTAAAAATGAACGCTAAGCAAGATCGAAGCGCGGCACTCGGGTGAGTGGCGCGTTTTTGATCGGCGGATTTGATCCGCCTGCAAAGGAAGAAAGAGGAAATCGTGCAAGGGTGCGCGAGGCATAGACGCTAAGGTAGCCGGCATACAATGCCGAGACAATGGACAAAGTGAACCCGCATACAATTGCGGGAAAAGAACGAAGAAACAAAGACAGAGGAGGAGAAGAGCCACAAAGCGAAAGAAAAAAGAAAAAAATTCCTTATCTCTTGCGTATATCATTTTTTTTTACTACCTTTGCAGCCTAATTTGGGTTAATATGGAATTTACACATTTACATGTGCACTCGCACTACTCGCTGCTGGACGGTTTGTCGAAAGTGGAGGAGATAGTGGATAAATGTATCGCGACAGGCATGAACGCCGTGGCGCTGACCGATCATGGTAACATGTACGGCATCAAGGACCTGCTCGATTATTGCAAAGGCATCAACAAAGCTCGTAAGGCGGATGCCGAGGCGAACGGGACGGCGTTTGTGCCGTTCAAGCCGATTGTGGGCACGGAAGCGTACTGTGCGCGTAGAGGCCGTAAGTCACAGCGCGACGACAAAGCGGTGAACGGTGAAGGACGTACGTACATCATCGACCGCTCAGGCTGGCACCTGATCTTGCTGGCGAAAAACATGGAGGGATACCACAACCTCTGCCGGTTGGTGTCCACGGGATACATGACCGAGTCATTCTACCACACGCCGCGTATTGACAAAGAGCTGCTGGAGCGCTGGCACGAAGGTATCATCTGCAGTTCGGCCTGTCTCGGTGGCGAGTTGCCGCAGAAGATATTGGACGGAATCGCGAACGGTGGAGATTTCTCCGAGGCGGAAGAGACGGTAAAATGGTTCAAGAACCTGTTCGGCGAGGACTACTACATTGAGCTGCAGCGGCATGAGACGCAGAAAGCCGGCGCAGATGTGGAGGTGTACGAGCGGCAGAAACAAGTCAACCCGGTTCTGATTGAACTCGCGCGTAAATATAATGTGAAGATCATCGCCACCAACGACAGCCACTTCGTCAACGAAGAGGATGCGGAAGCGCACGACCGGCTCATCTGCTTGAGCACGAACCACTACGTGAACGATGTCAACCGCATGCACTACACCAAGCAGGAGTGGCTCAAGACTCCCGATGAAATGGCGGAGATCTTTGCAGACATCCCCGAAGCACTGGCTAACACCCAAGAGATTGTTGATAAGGTCGAGATCTACGACATCGACCACGGGCCTATCATGCCTAAGTTCGACATTCCTGAGAGTTTTGGCAAGGAGGAGGACTATCCCGACCGTCTGGCGTTCGAGAGCGCGTACCTGCGTCACCTGACGATGCAAGGTGCGCTGGAGCGCTACGGAGCGGAGCGGCTGGAGCACGACGAGGAACTCAAAGAGCGTATCGAGTTCGAGCTCAACACCATCATCTCCATGGGTTTCCCGGGTTATTTCCTGATTGTGATGGATTTTATCCGTGCTGCCCGTGAGGAACTGGACGTGTCCGTCGGACCGGGACGTGGTTCGGCTGCCGGTTCGGTGGTGGCGTACTGTCTGAAAATAACAGACCTGGACCCGCTGACGTACGACTTGCTGTTCGAGCGTTTCCTCAACCCCGACCGTATCTCCCTACCCGATATCGATACCGACTTCGAGGATTGCGGACGCGGTCAGGTGCTGGACTACGTGAGCCGTAAGTACGGCGAGACGCACGTGGCACATATCGTGACGTACGGTAAGATGGCAACCAAGTCCGCATTGGCCGACGTCGGTCGTGTGCAGCAAGTGCCCCTACCCCGTGTGAACGAACTGAAGGGTCTGATCCCGGATCGCGATTTCCCGGACAGCGTGCTCAAAGGACTGCCGGCCGGTGCCAAGAAACCCAAGGTTAACCTGCGTAACTGCTATAAGTACATCGAGGAGTTGAAACGCGAGTACGAGCAAGGCGATCCTAACACGCGCTCGATGCTCGAGTACGCAGCACGGCTCGAAGGCACTATCCGCCAAGTGGGTGTACATGCCTGCGGCGTGATCATCGGTGCGGATGACTTGACCAATTTTGCACCGTTGAGTTCGGTGGAAGATAAGGTGAGCAAGAAACGGGTACTCGTGACCGAATACGACGGACATGTGGTGGAGAGCGTAGGCTTGATCAAGATGGACTTCCTTGGCCTCATCACGCTCACGATCATCAAGGAGTGTCTGCGTAACATTAAGAAAGCCCGCGGTATTGATATTGACATCGACCATATACCAATTGATGACGAACTGACCTACAAGCTGTTCCAGGACGGTCGTACGGTGGCGGTGTTCCAGTTCGAGTCTGCCGGCATGCAGAAGTACCTGCGCCAACTCAAGCCGACCGTCATCGGTGACCTCATCGCCATGAACGCCCTCTACCGGCCGGGACCAATGGACTATATCCCCGAATTCATCGACCGTAAACAGGGCCTCAAACCCGTGACGTACGATATCCCCGTCATGGAGAAATACCTCAAGGACACCTACGGTGTGACCGTTTACCAGGAGCAGGTCATGCTCCTCAGCCGTCTGCTGGCTAACTTCACCCGCGGTGAGAGCGACAAGCTCCGTAAGGCCATGGGTAAGAAACAGATGGCGGTGCTGGCGAGCCTCAAGGATAAGTTCATGGAAGGCGGTAAAGCGAACGGGCACAACCCCGAGATCCTCGATAAGATATGGAAAGACTGGGAGAAGTTCGCATCCTATGCGTTCAACAAATCGCACGCGGCTTGTTACTCGTGGGTAGCCTACCAAACGGGCTATCTCAAGGCGCACTACCCGGCCGAGTTCATGGCAGCTAACCTCACGGTGCACAAGGATGATATCAAGGAGGTGACTAAACTGATGGACGAATGCAAAGTACTGGGACTGAGCGTGTTAGAACCGGACGTGAACGAGTCGGAACTCAACTTCATTGTGAACAGCCAAGGCGCTATCCGCTTCGGTCTGGGCGGCATCAAGGGTGTCGGTGAGGGTGCAGCGGAAGCAATCATCAAAGAGCGTGAGAAAAACGGTAAGTACACCGGAATCTTCGATTTCCTGGAGCGCGTCAACCTGCAGTCCTGCAACCGCAAGACGATTGAGAACCTGGCACAAGCCGGTGCGTTTGAGTGCTTCGACGACATCTACCGCGAGCAGTTCTTCGGCGTGGACGAAGACGGCGAATCCGGTCTGGATATGCTGATGAGTTACGGCAACAAATGGCAGGCAGACAAGATCAACAATGCCAATTCGCTGTTCGGCGACCTGTCGGATGCGATTGAGATCAAGCACCCGGACCTGCCACAAGTAGCCCGTTGGGACACGATTGAGCGGCTCAACAAAGAGAAGGAACTGATCGGTATCTACCTGTCTGCCCACCCGCTGGACGAATACGAATACGAGGTGCGTGAGTTGTGCAACCTCACTACCCGTGAGTTGACGCAGTTCGACACCTGGCGTCGTCCCGATGCGCGTATAGAAGCGGAGAAACGGGTGCGGGAAGCCTTGGAAGAACAGCCGGAAGAGAAACCCGTGCTGCCGTCGGAGTTCTTGGCTGCGCATAAGAACCAAGCCGGTCTCATCGGCGGACTCATTACCTCGGCCGAGCAATTGACCTCCAAGAGTAATAACCCCTACGGGCGCTACACGATAGAGGACTACACCGGCAGCTATCAGATTGTGCTGTTCGGTAATGCTTACCGTCAGTTCGGGCACATGATGCTCAAAGACACCTACGTGCTCGTCACCGGTGTCGTGCAGCAGAAAGGTGCCGGCATGAAATGGTTCAAAGAAGCCAAAGATGAGGAGGCGGAGTTTGAGTTTGTGGTACAGAGCGTGGATATGTTGAGCGAAGTGCAAGACAAACGCACGGAGGGACTTAATATACGCCTGTCGCTGGACACCGTCACACCGGAACTGATTGATGAACTGGCCGATATGGTGGATTCCAACCCAGGCAAAGCACGGTTGCATGTGAGCGTCTATAACCCGCTCAACCGCCAACACATCACCCTTACCGCACGCAATCACGCCATCCGCGTCACACCGCGACTGTATAAATGGCTCAGTCAGAAACGGCAGGACAGCGTGCTGGATTTCAAAGTTGTCGGAAAGGAGTAAAGGCGAAAGGCTAAAGGTTATAGGCGAAAGGTTATGGGTTATAACGAAGCGGTAACATATTTGTATTCGTCGCGGCCACCGTTTCATCAGGTGGGGGCAGCAGCGTACAAGCCCGGTTTGGAGAACACGCTGCGTCTGATGGCGCATGTAGGCAATCCGCATGAGCACTTGCGTGCCATCCATGTCGCCGGTACGAACGGTAAGGGTTCGACCTCTCACCTCATTGCGGCTGCGCTGCAAGCCAGCGGACTCAAAGTGGGTCTGTTCACCAGCCCGCATCTGGTGAGTCTCACCGAGCGAATCCGCATCAACGGACAGCCGATTGCGGAAGCAGATGTCGCCGCATTCATCGAGCAAAACAAGGACTTCTTAGATACACTGCAACCCTCTTTCTTCGAGACCATGACCGCGCTCGCTTTTGCGTACTTTGTGCAGCAACAGGTCGATATAGCCGTTGTGGAAGTGGGATTAGGCGGAAGGCTGGATAGCACCAACGTGCTCACCCCTATCCTCTCCGTCATCACCAATATCGGGATGGACCACACGGAGTTCTTAGGTAACACGCTACCTAAGATAGCCCGGGAGAAAGCCGGTATCATCAAACCCGGTGTACCGTGCGTCATCGGCGAGACCCATCCGCAGACGATGAACGTGTTCTTGGATCGTGCGCAGGAGTGCGGTATCTTAGGCGAAGGCCTCGAGACGACCGATTGCCGGATCTGGTTTGCCGACCAATGCGGCTACCTCCGACGCTGCCGACTGCGCGAAGCACCGAATTGCGAACTGAAAGGCAACTACCAGGAGCACAATCTACAGACAGCGTACGTAGCGCTAAAAGCGCTTAGCAATCAGTATTCAGCATTCAGTATTCAGCCTTCAGCTATCAGAGAGGGTTTTGAGAAAGTCTGTTCGATGACAGGGTTGCGGGGTCGATGGGAGACGCTAAGCGAGCAGCCGCTGACGATCTGCGATACGGGCCATAACAGTCATGGGCTCCAATACGTCGCCAAGCAGTTACGCGAACTGACGAATCCCCATATCTGGATCGTGTTCGGACAAGTCAACGATAAGGACTCCGATATCTCCCTTCGTCTGATGCCGCAAGGCGAGAAATATCATTATATCTTTACGAAGCCGGATACACAGCGGGCAAGAAGTGCTGAGGAGATGCTGGCGATGTGGGGCAAGGAAGGACTCGCAATCGACAGCCCCGAAGAAGCGATCAGCTATGCGCAACAACACGCCGCGCCGGAAGATGCGATCTTCATTGGCGGCAGTAATTATTTAGTAGGCTATGCAATATCACGTTATACATATTGAGAACCACATCGCCCAAGAGTGGCAGCGCGACATCTTCGATCAGCAGATCTGTGAGTTAGGCGTGGACACCATTGACTGCAACGATTACTATATCCAGTCGGAGTTGTGGGAGTCTAACCACGAAGACATCGAGGCCTTATGCGCCAACACAGACGGTATCACGCTGCTGGGTGTAGAAGCGTGCCCGGACGAGAACTGGAACGCCACTTGGGAAGCGGAGCACCCGATGCAGGAACTGCCGTTGGGCGTGAAGATCATTCCGCATTGCGCCTTCGGCGCCGGACATCATGAGACAACGTCCATGATGATTGAAGCGCTGATGAACCTTAGCCGTTCACCGTTAGCCTTTAGCCATTATTCCGTATTGGACCACGGCACAGGCACGGGCGTGCTGGCGATCTTTGCCAAGCGTCTCGGGGCGCAACAGGTCGTAGCGGTTGATATAGACGACAAGAGCGTGGTGAATGCGCAAGAGAACGCCGCGCTGAACGGAGAACAGATAGACGTGCGATTAGGCGACACCGTTCCTGAAGGGACGTACGATCTTATTCTCGCTAATATACACCGTAACATCCTGCTGGCCAACATGCCGGCTTATGCGGCACACTTGGCACCGCAAGGTGAACTCTGGCTCAGCGGTTTCTACGAAGAGGACTGCCCCATCCTGCAACAGGCAGCCGCACAACAGGGTTTGACACACACCGCCACACACACCAACAACGAGTGGCGTATGCTTTGCTTTATCAAACAATGAAAATATCCTTTACTACATTAGGTTGCAAGCTCAATTTTGCGGAGAGTAGCGCGTTGGGCAAGGCGCTGTTAGAGCGCGGTCATGTGCGCGCCAAACAAGGCGAACAGGCCGATATATGCATCATCAACACCTGCTCCGTCACCGATGCTGCCGATCATAAAGACCGGCAGATGATTCATCGTATCCGCCGTAACAACCCAAACGCCGTGCTGATTGTCACCGGCTGTTATGCCCAACTCAAACCCGATGAAATCGCCCATATAGAAGGGGTGGACTACGTGCTGGGACAGAACGAGAAGTTCAACCTGACAACGTTCGTCGAGCAGATTGAGCAACAGGCTAATGGCGAACGGTTAGAGGCGAAAGTGCAGACTTCGCCGATTCGGGAGATCGATGATTTCTACGGAGCGTACAGCAAGGATGACCGCACCCGCTGTTTCATCAAAGTGCAGGACGGGTGTAACTATTTCTGCTCGTATTGCACCATTCCGTTGGCACGTGGTAAGAGCCGTAATCCGTCGATTGCATCGTTGGTAGCACAAGCGCAAGAGGCGATCCAAGGCGGCGCTAAAGAACTGATCATCAGCGGGGTTAATATCGGTGATTTCGGTCGTTCGACCAATGAGCGTTTCATTGATCTGCTACGGGCTTTTGATGCGATCGAGGGCGATTTCCGTATCCGAATCTCCAGTTGTGAGCCGAACCTGCTGAGCGATGAGATCATTGAGTTTGTGGCGCACAGCAAGCACTTCGCACCGCATTTCCATATTCCGCTGCAGAGCGGCAGTAACACGGTGCTCAAGATCATGGGTCGCCGGTACACGCGGGAACTGTTCGCCGAACGCGTGGAGCATATCAAATCGGTTATGCCACATGCGTTCATCGGTGTCGATTGTATGGTAGGCGTGCGCGGCGAGACCGAAGCATGCTGGGAGGAGTACGTGGCGTTCATTGAATCCCTACCCGTCTCACAATTGCACGTATTCACCTACTCCGAGCGGGCTAACACGCGTATGCTGGATATGGAACTGCTGGTTGTACCCCAGAAAGAACGGGAACGGCGCAGCAAGCAACTGCACGCCATCAGTGCCCGTAAGACGGAGGCGTTCTACCGTGCCCATGAGGGATACGAAACGACCGTCCTGTGGGAGAGTAGCCACAAAGACGGTCGTATGTACGGTTTCACCGACAATTATATCAAAGTGTCGTGTCCGTATGACAAGTCGAAGGTGAACACGTTTGAGCGCATAAGTGTGCCGCGTCCGGATTCGGCAGACATTCCAATCGATACACAGGAGTGAGTTCCAGCAACTTAGCGATTGATTCATAGAGCCGGTCCATCATGTCCGGCAGAATCTTCAATCCGCTGACAGAAGCTAATATATACGGATAAGCCTGCGTCATTTTGAGGCGCTTGATCTTATTTTCCGGTGCCTGAGCCAACTGCACCAATGCGGCTACAGGCGCTTTTTTGTTCTTATAACACGGTGTCTTGCCGGACCACGGTGAACCATAGACTTGCACGGTCTCATCGGGCAAAACGCGTACGACGGGATTGTCGTCGTTGAGCAACTCGACATCGTCAAACGCGGCCTGCCATTGTTGGGAATGCGTGCTCTTACCCGTGCCTGAGTGGCCAAGGAACATGTATCCGTATCCGCCGCGCACGCTGACGGACGAATGAAAGAGGAGCGTGCCTTTGTCCACGGTGCTGAACGCATAAACGAGCATCGCGGCATTGTCAATTGCAAAACGCACGTACTCCGGCAGCATCCACAGATGCACCTCACGCCAGTCGGCACTGCACCGCATCGTGCTCACCACTTCCCCTTGTTTGGAGACGGAGATGCGGAACAACCACTCCGCTGCTTGGCGGTACATCTCAATGCGCGGCATATCATCATCCGAGGTGTCGGTATAGACCGATTCCCAGCCTTCGGTACCGGGCAGCGCATCGTCATGCACATGAATTATGAACACGTAAGTTTGCTCCGTTTCATCTACTAAAAACGGCTCATAGTTCGTCAACTGTGCCAACTGTTCTTCAGTCGCTTCGATGCCGAACACAAAACCGGCTACGTTATAATAATGAATCATAGGTGTTGTAGTATCGTTCATTTAAAATTCACTCTTTTTTCGTCCGCACAGATCAAAGAACGGGCAGAAGGACGGACACTTCGTCTCGTCGCAACACGGGAAATCCGTCGCTGTCAGGATCTCTTTGATCTTGGCTTGCAGTGCCTCGGTCATCTGCTTTTCGCATTGCCGATAGTCGTGCACGGTCTGACCCTCTATATCAATCGTGGTCTCAATCTCCGTCAACTTACGGCTGCAGAAATACAGGTTCGGTTCAATCGGCAGACCGGTCTTGTCTTTGCTCATCACGGCGTGGCTGTACACAAAAGTCTGACGCACGTAACCCTTATCCTCGCTCTCCATCAGTTCGTCCCAGGTAGCCGACATCTTCTTACGGTGCGTATCGTCGTGGTACGAGCCGGACTTGTAATCAATGACGCGCAGTCGCTCTGAACCCGGTGCGCCGAGTATATCCAAACGGTCGATGAAACCGCCGGTATTAACCGTTCCGACGCCCTCTACCTGCACCGCAAAATAGTTGCCTTTCTCCAGCATATACAGTTGCAATCCCTGCGCCGCATCGGCTTCGTCCCGTTCGAGGATATTATCCATGTAGCCGAGAATGACAACATTCTCGCCCGAGTGGAATTCCGGTATATAGTGCGGCATATCTGCTGAAACGCCATTCTCTTCAGCCCACAACGTATTCATCTCGTCATACGCGGCCAGCAGCGCCTCTTGTTTCTTGTTCTCATCCGTTCGCAGCGCCGCAATCTGTTCCGGTGTGACGGGCACTTTATGCTCGTTGTCACAATGCAGATAGCGGGTGTAAAGGTAACACATCGCGTGGTGCACAAACGAACCCAGCGTAGCTGAATCGTACAACACGTCTTCGTCCCGCTTCGGCCGCAAGCCCAATATGTACTGCAGATAGAAATTGCGCTTACACGTGATATACGTGTTCATCGCGCTGGGCGACAAGGCGAACTTCGAACCGTCTTGGCGGGTCACTACTCCGTCCTCGTTCACCTGCAGCATCGAAAGCAGCGACTGCGGCCGTATCTCCATGTTCGCCAGCGGACTGAGTTCACTCGGCTCTACGAGCGTACAGGAATTCACCTCAAACTCCGGCGAGTACAGCATCTGCATCACAAAGCGCGACATGCCTTTGCCTCCGTCCGAGGTGTCAGCCGTCGCGTAGAGCAAGGTCGAGTGCCCGGCGCGGCTCAGCAGGCGGAAGAAGTTATACGCATACACGGTTGCCCGTTCGTCCGGGGTCTGCATATGGTAGGCCTTGCGCAGGTAGAACGGAATGAACGACAGATCGCTCTGCCGCTGCGGAATGACTCCTTCTTCCACGTTGAGTATCAGCAGTTTGTCGAAATCCAACAAACGGGTCTCCAGCACACCCATGACCTGTATGTCCGTCACCGGTTCACCGTGGAAAGGCATGGTGATGCTCTCCATCGTTCGGCGCATGAGCAGTTTGAGCAGCTTACGTGTCAACGGCACATCTCCCAACCCGTTCACGGCGATCTGCCGCATCTGGTTTAGGATCTTACGCACCTGGTACTCCGACTCCAACACCAGCAGTTCCTGCCATGTTAAAGGCGAAAGGTTAGAGGCTAAAGGCAAAAGTTCATTCTCCTTTGTTATAGGGAAGATCTCTGAGATCATCGTGTCGATGAAATCGGGCGAAACGACCGTTTGCGCTTCGCCTCGTGTCTGGGTATCGAGCCACGCCAGCACACGGGCATAGACAGCGGTGTTACGCAGCGGAAAACCCTTGGTGATATTAATCGGTTCGGGTGTCTGTTGCCCGGGCAATGTGATGGCCGGTAAGGTGTAGATGACGGACTCCAACATCGTCTCGTCGCAGATCACCACACCCACTTTCTGTCCCTTCTCGGTGTAGTTGGCTTGCAACCACTGATGCACGAACTGCGCCTGTGCCTCATGAGACGCGCATGCGATGAGGGTTACGGGCGAGGGGTTACCGGTTACGGGTGATTGAATATTGGTACCACCCAAGATGGTATGGTTGAGTTTAGCGAACGAGAACGCTTTCTCATTCGTCTCAAAATCAGGCACGTAGTCCCAGAAGAACTGCGCCTGTCCGGCATCCCGCAGCAACTGCATCAGTTCGCGTTCTACCGGTAGCAGGTAATTGAAACCGACGAAGATATACGTTCGCCCTGCTATCTTGGCCTGCAATGCTTCATTCTCCCACTCGGTAATCACCGCCCGCTGCCGCATACCGGTGTATCCTTTCTGCTCGGCACGCATCTCGGCCTGCAAGGCCGTATAGAGTTCGTACAGCTGTTTCCACAGCACTTCGTATCGTGCCCGTACCGAATCGCTCTCACCGCTTCCGACAGCGCGCTCACCGTTCATCAGCGACCGCAAACGCTCTTCGGTGTCCGCATCCAGTTTCCACTGCTCCAACTCATGGGCAGCAATCGTGTTCTCAAAGAAATTAGGCACCTGCGCGGCCGGCATGGACGCATCCACATTGGTAAAATCAGCAATCATCTGCCGTCCCCAGCCGTAGAACATATCCAGCGGCATAAGGTCCTGCTCCTGACTATTGAGCCGTCTGTAGTGCTTGTACAACCGCACCACGGTCATCATCTCATCTTCCGGGTACAGCGGACTAAGGTAGTCCTGCAACTGCGGCAAAGTCTGTACCTGCGGTGCCCAAATAGCTTGTGCATGCTGTTCCTGCTGCAGACGCAGTAATTCATCCTTGAGCACCAAACCCGCACGATGTGAGGGCAGTACGAGGGTCGTACGGCTCAACTGCTTCCAGTCTATCTGTGCAATAATAGCACAGGCTGTCTGTTGTAAAAATCCCTTATCCATGTACCTGTACCAGTTGCTTATCTTTCGATTGGTGAGCGAACCACAGATAGCCACGCACAGGGTTATGCCCCATCCTACGCAGCGCTTCCATGTATTCGCCTACCTGTTGTTTGTATTGTTCTTCCATCTTGCCGAACTTATAATCGAGCACAATAGCTTCATTCGTCTTCGGATTAATCATCACACGGTCCGGTCTGAGTTCACGATGGTCCATGTAGATGGGTTCCTCCAGCTTGAGTTGCCACGGTGCGGTGAACCAATCCCGCATCTGCTCATTACCTTCCCATGCCGATGAAATCAGGGATTTTAGCTTCTCCCGTTGCTCTTCATCGCGTATCTCTCCGCTACTCATGAACCGATCCAGCACCAGCTCCAGTTCATCGGCTTTGCGTAAGTTAGCAAAGATCTCATGGCACAACGTACCCTCGTCCATCTTCGCCACACGACGGTAGGCCTCGTCTCCGTAGCTGGTATAGAGCGCACCTTCTTGCGACTGCACGAAGCGCACCTGGTCACTGTTCGCCCATAGTTCAGCCTTTAGGCTGACTTGTTGCGTCTCCTTGTGATCGTTCTTGATCTTGATCTGCCCTGCTTCGTATTCGTCCGCTTCCACAAAATCCATGATATACCGCCCCACATGGTTACAGGCACCCATCGTGCCATCTTTCTTGACCGGGTACATGGTGGACACAAACAAATTGTCTTCCGCACGCGTCAAAGCGACGTAGAGCAAGTTGAGGTTATCTATCCGCATATTCATCTGCTCCTCTGCAAACGAAACGTCATACGCCGAGTTGGCCATCTCCGGGCCGTACTGAATAGGCACAAAATCCTCTCCGCCTACTTCTTCCGCTACCGGGCACCACACTTTCGGCGCAAATTTGCCGACCTCTTTCGGCCAGCTACAGAACGGTACGAACAGGGTCTGCGCCTGCAGTCCCTTGCTGGCATGCACGGTCATGATACGTATCGCATCCGTCGCCAATGCCGGAATAGGCTTGGTGTGCATTGTGTCGTCCCAATAAACAAGGAAGTCCTCCATGCCGGCGCCGTACGAACTCACATACGCCCGGGTGCGGTCGAGCAGATTATTAATATAGGCTGTTTCGGTACCTACGTATTGTCCATTGTCGTTGGTTAACAGCACTTTAATCAGTTCGCACACGGCTTCGTACAAAGGTGTGTTCTTGTTTACTGCTTCACGCAGACGAGTCAGGATGGTCTCATCCCCACCGGTCGTCATCACGACATACGCAGCCGCCACTTCGTCTTGCAGCACCACATACTTCAGACCGGCAATGACCGTACGCACCGCTTCGGAGGCCTCCAGCAGGAAACTGTCCGCAGATACCATCCGTGCTGCACTGAGCTTGGGGTACTGTTCGGCATCAAGCATCGCATGCAGATCGGTGATGAAAGCCGCATCTTTCTTGTCCCGCACAAGGATCATCATGTCCGATGAAACCGCACCTTTCTGCATCATCTGCTCCATGCGGTCGAACATATCAGCAGTCAGTTCCTCTTTGGTACCCTTCGGGAAGGCTTTGAAGCGCACGTAGCCGCCCTTCTTCTTATTCGACTGATAGAACGACTCCAACTGCTCCGGTGCAAAGCCCTCATCGTAAATACGCGCGATCAGTGCATCGTCCGCATGGTTGTAGATATGTTGGAAAAGGGACAGGTTGAACCGTACCACCTCTTCGCTGCTTCGAAAATTGCGGGTCAGGGATGTAAAGCGTTGGTTCACCCGCTCGCCGTTCATGGCGATGCGTTCGCCCGACAGCCCTTCCATGATATGCCAGTCGCCGTTTCGCCAACGGTAGATGGACTGTTTGATATCGCCGACGATGAGCAAGGTGTTTCCTTCTCCTGCCAACACGTCTTGCAGCAGTTGACGAATGACACTCCACTGCAATTGACTGGTATCCTGGAACTCATCCATGAGCACGTGACGGTATCGGATACCGGCTTTCTCAAGAATGAAATCCGCATCCCCGGCTCGCAGCGCAGCAGACAAGGTACCGGCCGTACGCGCTAAGAGGGCACAGTTAGCTTCCGTCAGATTGCGTTGAATGAGCGCTTGCAACGAACCCATCAGTTCCGTATCGCGGCTGAACCGTATGGTCAGTTGGAGCGTGTTGTAGAACCGTCCCACTTCAGCGGCCAGTTCAGTCGCCCGCAGCATCTCATCCGCATTGCAACTGCGTTCGCTCACCCCGCGAAAACGGTCATCGGCCGACATCTTCTCCGGCGCCTGCACGCTGTTCACCAAGCGGTCGTACGCGTAGCGTGTGTTGCGGTTATAGGGTTCGGGATTGCACTTCCGAAGTAACTGCTCAAGCGCTTGCACCCGTTCGTCATTGGCCCACAGTTGTTGGACAACCTCTCGCCGCTTAGCCAGTGCGGCAGGATCGAAGAGCACGGCGCCGTTGGCATCGAGCACCTGCACGGACTCGTTGTATAACTCGTGCGCCATCGTGCATAAGCTCTGTCGCACGTCCCATCGGCTCTCCTGATCCAGTTTGAGCCGCATGTAGTCCTCTAAGATCGTGCGATCCGCTGCTGTCATGTCGGTCGTCAGCAACTGATCCACCGAACGGCTGATGACATGGTCCACATCCAACTCCGTGTTCATTCCCGCACTCATCTTCAACACGCCCGCCAGACCGCTCAACAGGGTCTGCAGGAACGAGTCAATGGTCATGATCTGCACATTGTCGTAATCGAGCAGCATACGCTTGAAACACTCCCCTGCCCGTTTCTGCAGCAGCTCGTCGGGTGCCTGCCTATCCCGAATCATGAACTGCCGGGCCAAGGCCAGGAAATCGCTCTCCTGTCCCTGCGCAATGCCGTGCAGATAGCCGATGATACGCTCGCTCATCTCGGCGGTTGCTTTGTTGGTAAACGTGATAGCTAAGATTGAACGGTAGTCCTCGCCTGACAAGAGCAGTCCGACATAATACGCAGCCAAGGTATAGGTCTTACCCGTACCTGCCGACGCGCGGCAGATCGTGATCGGTCGTTTGATATCTATTCGTGATAAATCCATACTTACAGTTCCACTATTTCTCCGTGTTGCGGGATGTCTATATTCTTAAATCCGGCATCGGTCAGGTGCTCTTTGTACGCCTCGGCAGCCGTCAACTCACCGTGCACCACGAACACCCGTTGCACCTGATCCACTTGCAAACTGCGGGTGAAATAGTCAATCATCTCCTTATAGTCACCGTGTCCGGAGAAGCCCTCAATCTTCGTGATCTGAGCTTTGATACGGCGATCGAGGCCGAAGATGGAGATCCACTGCAGACCCGGCTGCTGAATACGTGCGCCCAAGGTTGTCGGTTCACAGTATCCGACGATCAGAATGGTACACCGCGGGTCGGAGATATGGTTCGCCACATGGTGTTTGATGCGTCCCGCCTCCAACATGCCCGAAGCGGAGATGATGATGCACGGGTCGTCCTTGTGGTTGAGTGCTTTGGACTCGCTGATATCGGTGATATACTTGAGCGTATTAAAGCCAAACGGGTCCGGATCGAACTGCATCGTATCCCGCACCTCATCGCTCAATTCGTCCGGATACATCCGGAAAATCTGCGTCGCGTTGGTGCTCATCGGCGAATCGACATACACCGGAATATGCGGCAGACGACCGTCGTTGTACAGTTGGTTGAGCACATACACGATCTCCTGCGTACGACCGACCGAGAAAGAAGGAATGAGCAACTTGCCTTTGCGGTACACACAGGTATCCTCCACTACACCGAGCAACTGCTCCTCGGTCACCATCTGCTCATCGTGAATGCGATCACCGTAGGTGGATTCGCAGATGAGGTAGTCACACTGCGGGAAGAGTTGCGGAGGCGGCAGGATATGACAGTGTAAACGCCCCACATCGCCGGTATACGTCAACCGCTTCCACCGGCGGCGGTTTAGAACCGCAGCAGGATGGCCATTCGGAGCTTTGTCCTCTTCGTAGATCTCCAGCGAGCAGATCGCTCCTCCGAGCATATGTCCCGAATTGGTAAACGTAAGCAGCACGTCGTCAAACAGGCGGAAACGGCGGTCATAGCTGTAGGTCACGAAATGTTTCATCGCCCGGTTGACATCGTTCTGGGTGTAGAGCGGCTCTACCTTGTATTTCTTACCCTTCTCCTTATGCGGGTTCTGCTTGTCAATCTTCTTGTTATACGTGCGCACATCCTGCTCCTGAATAAACGCCGTATCGGTAAGCATGAGCGAGCACAGGTCGCGCGTCGCGGGGGTACAGTAGACATCGCCTTTGAAACCCATCTTTACAATATACGGAATCAATCCCGAGTGGTCAATATGTGCATGGCTGAGTACGACGCAGTCCAGTTTGGCAGGGTCGAAACCCAAGTCGCGGTTCGCCGCATCGGTCTCCATTCCTTTTCCCTGATACATACCGCAATCCAGCAGAATCGTGTGTCCCGAATCGGTCGTGATCAGGTGCTTACTTCCCGTCACCTCGCGCGTAGCGCCTAAAAATTGAATCTTCATGGTCGTTTATGAATTTTTCGCAAAGATACGAATAATTTTTGATATATGCAAGTAAAATTGAAAAAAAATAACACAAAAAGACAAATATTCTCGGAAAAATGCCATACACTCTTGTGTATGTCATTCTTTTTTTGTAACTTTGCACCCGATATTGAAATAATGTACAAACAATCATAAGCATGAAGAAAATTTTTACGCTTTGTGTAGTGGCATTAGTAGCCGCAATGACGGTAAGTGCCAAGAACTACAAGCACAGTGTCGGTATGGTCGGCGGTCTTGGCGTCGGAGCACAGTACAAGACGATGATCACGGACCATTTCACTATTCTGGCCGAGTTGGGCTATTTCACCTGTCCTGACGGTGGTGAGGGTTGGGGTTATATGGGTGCACCGATTGTTAACGGCGTATTTGCCTACCAGACCAGTCCTTTGGCCGAAGGAAACGGAATCAAGTTGAGCGTGTATGCAGGCGGTCAGACCAAGTTAGGTTATGTGCTGGACGGTTGGGACGGTCTGGGTCTGTTTGGTGTCGGCGCAGCTGCCGGTATCGAAGCTAACATGATCAATGCACCGATTGCTTTCTCGTTCGACTTCCGTCCGGGATATGCCATGTCGTTTGGTAAGAACTATTACGGTCCGGGAACCATGACACTCCACCAGTTCGACTATTCGGTCAACGTAGGTGTACGTTATACGTTTTAATAGGAGCACGCATGCGTTCGGCAGCAGCACATAGAATCTCCTCCGTTGTATTGGGACTGTTGTTCCTCGTTTCGGCTTTTGCGAAAGCGTGGAATGCGGATGTGTTCGGTCAGTTGCTGCTGCAGTACGGTCCGAGATGGTTCGGTGTGTTGGCACCCATTATCATCTTCTGCGAGGTAGTGTTGGGCATGTGCCTGCTGCTACGCGTACGTTCCAAATGGGCGGCTGTCGCGGCAGATGTGTTTTTGGTAACAGTCAGTGCGGTCTTTGCCTACGGCGTATTCGCCAAGGGAATACACGATTGCGGCTGTTTCGGAGCATTGGACTCATTCTACGATCACAAGCCGTGGATGACTTTCGTACGCAATGCGGTTTTGATGGTGCTGACGCTCCCTATCCTCTTCACCAAGCAAGAGAAAGAAGAGCACCTGCCGCAGAAACTGATCGCGATGATCCTTGTGAGTTCGGTCGTTTGTTTCGTTAGCGGAATAGCGATGCACAGCTCCTTCCGACTGCCCCGCCTGCTATCGAGCGAAAGGGAGGACACGGAGGAGATGATGGCGAAATTAGATCGGATTTATCCGTTCAGCGCCGACTCCACCTACGTCGTTTATTTGTTCTCGTTCACCTGTCCGTATTGCCAAACCAATTATGCAAACGTAGCGCAATACCAACAGTTTGGATTAGCAGACAAAGTGCTGGGCATCGCGGAAGAGAACGAAGAGGCGCAAGCGCGTTTTGAACGAATCTACCGGCCTCAGATAGCTATCCTAACAATCCCGCACGACACTATGTCGCAGATCACACACCGTTTGCCTGTGTTGCTGCACATCGAAGGCGGAGAGATAAGCGATGTCGAAGAAGGTATCATCCTCTCACCGGGACTGTTTATAGAATAAATGAAAATTAAAATTTTAACAGATATGAAACGATTCTTATTATTTGCGCCGATTTTGGCCACTATTTGTATCACCCTCACGGGGTGTCCGTCTTACAAAGGATGTATGTGCTTTGACGAAGACACGCATATGTATGTCAAGAAGCATGTGGACCATAACAGTTATCCGTCTAACTGCGACGAACTGGAGAATGAGATGAATATCCAGGAAAGACGTTTCCGCTATGAGTGCAGTGAAACATCATCTGACTTGAACAATTTTTAAAAGTCACATCACATGAAAAAGATTTTTACACTTTGTATAGCACTCATCACCGCTGCCACCCTGTTTGCCGGCAATGCACAGACCAGTGTCGGTATCGTTGGCGGTTTGGGAATTGGTGCACAAGCCAAATTCATGTTCACCGAGCACTTCGGTTTGATGGAAGAGTTGGGTTATTTCTTCTGCCCGGATGGTGGTACGGCGAAACAATACGGTCGTTCGTCGTATGCCGGTATGATGAATAACACCGTTCTCCTCTATCAACAACCGATCAAGGAGACGAACGGTCTGACGCTGAGTTGGTACACCGGTGGTCAAGTCAAACTCGGATGGATGCCATTTGATTTTTCCAAGAATGTGCATATGGGAATCTTTGGTTTTGGCGCAGTCGGTGGCATTGATGCCAAAATGAAGAATGCACCGATTGCCGTATCGGCAGACTTCCGTCCTGGCTATGCACTGCTGTTCACGCAGTGGCCGGGCGCACATATGTTCGACTACTCGATTAACCTCGGTGTTCGTTATTGCTTCTAACTAACTCATGTCAGATAAGTTCAGGGCATATTGGAAAGGACAGCGTACGACGCTGGATAAGAAGCATGTCGCGCTGTTGGAACAGAACAGCGGTGCTATATGGATTCATGCGGCTTCGGTCGGTGAGTTCGAACAGGCACGACCGCTGATAGAAAGGCTAAAGGCGAACGGCGAAAAGCGAAAGATCGTCGTGACGTTCTTCTCTCCGTCCGGCTACGAAGCACGGAAGAACTACGAATTGGCAGACGGGGTCTATTACCTGCCCCTGCCGACACGCAGAAACGCCAAACGGTTGATAAAAATCCTTCAACCGAGCATGGCCATCTTCGTCAAGTACGAGTTCTGGCCGGCCTACATACGCGAGCTCAAGAAACGGGGCATTCCGACTTATAGCATCTGCGCGATCTTCCGACCCAAACAGTATTTCTTCCGTTGGTGGGGACACGGTCAGCTGAAAGTGTTGCGCAGTTTCACACACTTGTTTGTGCAGAACGAGGCATCGCGTGAACTGTTAGCCAAACACGGTGTGACGAACGTGTCGGTAGCCGGTGACACACGCTTTGACCGAATGGCGGCTGTAAGGGCGAACGGCGAAAGGACGAATGGTGAGAAGTTGACTCCCGTGGCACAGTTCACGGACGGATGCGAGCAGGTGATCGTTGCCGGCAGCACCTGGCCCGAAGACGAGGCACTGCTGGCGCAGTATATGGAGAATGCTCGCATGATGAACGAACGGGTCAAACTGATTCTCGTACCACATGAGCTGAACGAGGAGCACCTGCATTACATCTTCAACCTCTTCCAGGGGCGCTATGTCACCTACTCTGCACTCAGCCAACAGCACGCTGCGTTCAGTCCGGTCAGCCGCCTCAATATCCTGCAGCACGCCGATGTGCTGGTAGTGGATACGATGGGCTTGCTCAGTTCAATCTACACTTTCGGACACGTGGCATACATCGGCGGCGGATTCGGAGAAGGAATCCATAACACGATCGAAGCAGCGGCATACGGCATGCCCGTCCTCTTCGGTCCTAACTACGACATTTTCCGCGAAGCGCATGATCTGATCAATGCCCAGGCAGCACGGAGCATCCACAACTACCACGAATTGGACGAGGCACTCCATACGGCCCTCAACCAACACACCGAGATCGGAGCTAGAGCTGCTGCATACGTAGAGAGCGAACTCGGAACAACAGATAAAATCTTCGCTAAGATTTTCAGTTGAAAGTTTAATGTTTAAAGTTTAAAGAATATGGCACAAAAACCAAGTATACCCAAAGGCACGCGTGATTTCGGACAAGTGGAGATGGCGCGCCGCAATTATATCTTCGACACCATCAAATCGGTGTTCATGCTGTACGGTTTTCAGCAGATTGAGACACCGTCTATGGAGAACCTCTCCACGCTAATGGGCAAGTACGGCGAGGAAGGCGACAAACTGCTGTTCCGCATTCAGAACAGCGGTGAGAAAGCGGCCTTGGCACCGGAGAAAGGACTACGATATGACCTGACCGTTCCGTTTGCGCGCTACGTGGTACAGCACCGCGAGGAACTGAGTTTTCCGTTTAAGCGTTTTCAGATTCAACCCGTATGGCGTGCAGACCGTCCGCAGAAAGGACGGTATCGCGAGTTCTACCAGTGTGACGTGGATGTGATCGGTTCAGACAGCCTGATTGGCGAACTCGAACTCATCCAGATCGTAGAAGAGGTTTATCGCCGCTTAGGTATCCGCGTGTGCCTGCATATCAACAACCGTAAGATCCTGGCCGGAATTGCCGAAGTCATCGGAGCACCGGATAAGATGATCGATATAACAGTAGCCATCGACAAACTGGATAAGATCGGTGTCGAGGCAGTCAATGCCGAACTCATCGAACGCGGTCTGAACGAGGAACAGGTAGCTAAGTTGCAGCCGATCCTCAACCTCAGCGGTACAACCGCAGACAAACTGACTGCCCTCCACACCATTCTCGCGTCCAGCGAAACGGGTCTCAAGGGCGTGGCGGAGATGGAAGAGGTCTTCCGCTTATTGGAGAATGTAGGATGCACATTGTCCATCGAACTCGACCTCTGCCTCGCACGCGGACTCAATTACTACACCGGCGCCATCTTCGAAGTCAAAGCGCTCGATGCCCAGATCGGCTCCATCACCGGTGGCGGTCGCTACGATAACCTGACCGGCATCTTCGGTCTGCCCGGCGTTTCGGGTGTCGGAATCTCATTCGGTGCCGATCGTATCTACGACGTGCTGACGGAGTTGAATTTATTCCCGAAGGAATTACAATCCGCTACACAAGTCCTATTCGCAACCTTCGGCGCAGACGAATTAAAATATGCGTTGAAATGGGCGAAAGAGCTGCGGGCACATAACATCGCCGTGGAGGTCTATCCCGAACCCACCAAGATGAAGAAACAAATGGGTTATGCGGATGACAAGCAGATTCCGTTTGTAGCCATAGTCGGAGGCAATGAGATGGAGACCAACACCGTCATGCTCAAGAACATGACGACCGGTGAACAGAAACAGGTAACATTGGACGAATTATGCACGATACGGTAAAAGAGTTTGATCAGGTGACGGCGAAATGCCGGGCTATCTTCACGGATAAGATGCAGGACTACGGTGCGTCATGGCGCATCTTCCGCCTGCACGGCATCACAGACCAGTTGTACATCAAGGTGTGTAACATCCGTCAGCGTCAAGAAACCGGTGTCAGCCTCGTAGGCGATGACATCGAGGGAAACCTGCGCGCCATCGTTAACTACGGTGTGATGGCCATCATTCAGGACCGCAAGGGTTATGCCGACAGCGTGGACATCAGCAACGACGACGCAATGCGTCTGTACGACGAGGCGATCAACGAGGCCAAGGAACTGATGCTGCGCAAGAACCATGACTACGGAGAGGCATGGCGCGAGATGAGCAAAGAGGGTATTGTTGACATGATCCTCGCGAAGATCATTCGTATCAAGACCATCCTCGAGCACGGAGGTACGACGATTGCTTCCGAAGGCGTGGAAGGCAATTACTTCGATATTATTAATTACGCTATATTCGATTTGATTCATTATGAAAGCAAATAAACTTACTCACATCATCGGCAGTATCAGCCGAACCCTACTCGCCATCACTTTCCTGTTCTCAGGATTTGTCAAAGCCGTGGACCCGCTTGGCACAGTGTATAAGATAGAGGACTACCTCAAAGCTTTCGGTGGATGGTGCAATGACCTGCTGCCGTATGCCGGTGTCGCAGCCGTGTGCCTCATCGCACTGGAGTTCCTGCTCGGTGTGTGTTTGCTGACAAACGTCCGCACCAAATGGACCAGTTGGCTCACCCTGCTGTTCATGCTTGTCATGACACCGCTCACGCTGTGGATCGCACTCACGAACCCCGTCTCGGACTGCGGTTGTTTCGGGGATGCGCTGGTGCTCACCAATTGGCAGACGTTCTACAAGAACATCGTACTGCTTGTCCTGGTAATTATCCTGTTGTGCTGCCAAAAGGCTATTCCGCAGACCTTCTCCTGGTGGATGGAACTGGTCATCGCCGTGTGTGGACTCGGTGTAGCCGGAGGTATCATGTACTACAGCTACACGCACCTGCCGCCGATGGATTTCCGACCATACAAAATCGGCAATCATATCCCGACGCTCATGGAGATACCCGAAGATGCCGAACCGGATGTCTACGACATCAAACTCATCTATGCCAAGGACGGCGTTGAGCAAGAGTTCACGCTGGAGAATTATCCGAAGGGGGATCCTGAATGGACTTTTGTGGATCAGAAATCCGTGCTCGTCAAGAAAGGTTTCGAAGCACCCATACACGACTTCGAGATCATGACCATGGAGTTTGAAGATATCACAGAGGATGTGCTCGAATCCGAAGAACCCGTAGCGCTCATCATCATCTACGACATCCACAAGATGGACCGCAAACAGCTGGGCAAAGTGATGGCAAGCGTGCACGTGTATCCCAATATACATATCCTGACCGGTTCGGGTGAGGATGAGATCATCGCATTGGCAGAAGAGATCGGCTGGGACGAAGAGACCGCCTACTCCACTTTCTGCTACACCGACCCTGTCACGCTTAAGACCATCGTGCGTGCGAACCCGGGCCTGATCATCGTGCAGAACGGTACGGTCATGGAGAAACATAACCTCCGCAATGTGGAGTTTGAATACTAAAAATCACAAATCAAAAAATAATAGAATTATGGCAAGAATTAAAATGGTTGCAGGTAACTGGAAAATGAACAAGAACCTGCAGGAAGGTGTAGCATTGGCTACCGAGTTGAAAGAAGCAGTGAAGGATCCTAAGTGCGCCGTTGTCATCGGCACACCGTTCATCCACTTGGCTACCGTAGCTGAGTTGCTCAAGGGTTCGGCTATCAAAGTGGCTGCTGAGAACTGCGCAGATCACGAGAAGGGTGCATACACCGGAGAAGTAAGTGCTGAGATGGTAAAATCCACCGGTGCTGAGTACGTCATCCTCGGTCACTCGGAGCGTCGTCAATACTACGCTGAGAGCTATGAGATGCTGGCAGAGAAGACCCGTCTGGCTCTCGCTAATGGTCTGAAGGTTATCTTCTGCATCGGTGAGGTGAAAGAAGAGCGTGAGGCAGGCAAGCAGAACGAGGTAGTGAAAGCACAACTCGAGGGCTCTGTCTTCGGTCTGAGCGCTGAGGAGTGGAAGAACATCACCCTCGCTTACGAACCCGTTTGGGCAATCGGTACCGGTCTAACCGCTACCCCGGCTCAGGCACAGGAGATTCATGCATACATCCGCGGTCTCGTAGCAGACAAATATGGTAAAGAGGCTGCCGACAACACCACCATCCTCTACGGCGGTAGCTGCAACGAGAAGAACGCTGCTGAGCTCTTCGCTTGCCCGGATATCGACGGTGGCCTGATCGGTGGCGCTGCCCTCGTAGCAGAGAAATTCCTGGCAATCATCGCTGCTAGATAACTAGAACTCTAGAATTCTAGAAATCTAGAAAAATATGGCTTTAATCAAAACCATTAATCGAAACGGTGAGATCCTCACCCCGCACATTGCTGACGACGTGTTCATGGCGGAGAACGCCACAGTCGTTGGTGATGTGACGGTGGGTGAAGGATCGAGCCTGTGGTTCAACGCGGTGCTGCGGGGCGATGTCAATACCATTGTCATCGGCAAACACTGTAACATCCAAGACGGTGCGGTGCTGCACACGTTGTACCAAAAATCCACCATCCGTCTCGGCGACTACGTGTCCGTAGGACACAACGTCACCATTCACGGAGCCGATGTGGATGACTACGCTCTGATCGGCATGGGTGCTACCCTCCTCGACGATGCCCACGTGGGCGAAGGAGCCATCGTAGCAGCTAACGCGCTCGTGCTCAAGGGTACGCAGATCGGCCCGCACGAGATCTGGGGAGGTGTGCCGGCTAAATTCATTAAGAAAGCCGACCCGGCCCAGACCGCAGAGATCAATAAAAAAATTGCTAACAATTATGCCATGTACGCTTCGTGGTACCGGAGCGACTCCGGACTCGAACAATAACAACGCTAATACACTATGTACAAACGCATACTTTTAAAACTGTCCGGCGAGAGCCTTGCCGGAGAGAGTAAGCAAGGTATCGATAACCAACGTTTGGCGGAATATGCCGAGCAAGTGAAGAACATCGCACAACGCGGTGTGCAGGTAGGTATCGTCATTGGCGGAGGAAACATCTTCCGCGGCCTGTCGGGCGCACAACGCGGTTTTGACCGCGTCAAAGGCGACCAAATGGGTATGTTAGCTACGGTCATCAATGCCTTGGCGCTTGCTTCCGCATTGGAGTCCATCGGTCAACCCGTTCGTGTACTGACCTCCATCCGCATGGAGCCGATCGGTGATTTCTACAGCCCTGCCAAAGCACAACGACTGCTGGACAAAGGCAATGTAGTCATTCTCGCCGGCGGAACAGGAGCACCCTACTTCACCACCGACACCGGTTCATCGCTTCGCGCACTGGAGATCAAAGCCGACGTGATGCTCAAAGGCACCCGCGTGGACGGCATCTACACCGCAGACCCGGAGAAGGATCCTACCGCTACGAAGTTCAACGAGATCACCTATGACGAAGTGATCCGCCGCGGACTCAAGGTCATGGATCTCACCGCCACCGTCATGTGCAAAGAGAACGGACTGCCCATCTATGTGTTCAACATGGATCAGGTAGGTAATTTAGAAAAAGTTATTAACGGAGAGGCCATTGGTACTCTCGTAAAACCCTAATAGTATGGAAGACGAACTTGAATTGTATCAAAACGCAGCTGAAGAGCAGATGCAGAACTCTGTCGCTCACCTCGACGACACCCTCCAGCACATCCGTGCAGGTAAAGCCAACCCGCGTATCTTGGATCCGATTAAGATTGACTACTACGGAGCTATGTCACCGCTGGCTAACTGCGCCACCATCACCACACCGGATGCACGCACGATCGCCATCACGCCGTGGGAGAAGAAACTGATCGGTGAGATCGAGCGCGCCATCATCAACTCCAACATCGGACTCGCACCGTCTAACAACGGTGAGACCATCCGTCTCATCCTTCCGCCGCTGACCGAAGAGCGTCGTCGCGACCTCTGCAAGCAGTGCAAAGGCGAATTGGAAGAGGCTAAGATGTCCATCCGTAATGCCCGCCGTGATGCCATTGAGGAGTTTAAGAAACTCGTCAAGAACGGTCTGAGCGAGGATATCGAGAAGGATGCCGAAGAGGAAATGCAAAAGACACACGATAAGTATATTGCTAAGGTCGAAGCCCTCTACGCAGCCAAGGAAAAAGAGATCATGACGGTCTGATAAAGGCGAAAGGCTAACGGTTAATGGCGAAAGGATTAGTCATTAAATCCACGGGTAGCAGTTACATCGTTCGAATGGACGATGGTACGGATACGGAGTGCCGCATCAAAGGCAATTTCCGTATCCGTGGCATCCGTAGTACCAACCCTGTCGCTGTCGGCGACTACGTCCAAGTGGATGAGGGCTGGATCACCGATGTCGAAGAACGGCGTAACTACATCATCCGTAAATCCACCAATCTCAGCAAAGAGAGTCATATCCTGGCCGCCAACATCGACCAGGTAGCCCTCATCGTCACCGTCAACCATCCGGTCACAAGCACCACGTTCATCGATCGTTTCCTCGCCACCTGCGAGGCATATCGCGTGCGCGCGCTCCTTATATTTAATAAGATTGACCTGCTGAATGAAGACGAACTTGCACAACTCGCCGAACTGCGTGCACTCTACGAATCCATTGGCTATAAAACAATGGCACTCAGTGCGAAGAATCTAGACAGCGAAGCGATAAACGCCGCAGGCAATACACGCGAAGCTATAAACGCTCTGCTTGCAGGCCAAACAACCCTGCTCTCCGGTAACTCAGGTGTCGGCAAATCTACCCTACTCAACGCGCTCTTCGGGCGGGAAATGACCCGCACCGGCAAGATCTCCGATGCACACGACAAAGGTATGCACACCACCACCTTCTCCGAGATGTATTTCTACCCTTCGTCCAATAACCATTCGCCCTTCGCCATTATTGACACCCCGGGTATCAAAGGTTTTGGAACGATTGATTTCGAGAAAGAAGAAGTGAGTCATTATTTTCCGGAGATCTTCAAAGCCGGTCGTGACTGCCGATTCGGCAACTGCACGCACACCCACGAACCCGGCTGTGCTGTACAAGACAAAATAATAACGGGAGATATCGCTATCTCCCGCTACGAATCGTATCTTTCGCTGTTAGGCGATTGTGACGAAAGTAAATACCGTTAGCCTTTAGCCTCTAACCTTTAGCCATTACATCGTCCAACTCTCCAATGTAGCCGTCAGTTCGTCGAAGTTCTTCGCTTTGGCTTTCTCACGTACGTCTGCAATCTGCTGATTGACAGCGTGATCATAGGTCTCGGCCTCTACATTACGGATCACGCCGAGTGCTACCGGCAGGTCACTGGCCTCCGTCTGATCACTCACATCCGTAAACCGCTCTTGGCCCATCAGACCGAGCAGACGGTGCAGCGTTGGATCCGGTTGGTGCGCGTCATGAACCAGCACACGCGGATCATCTGCCGATACCACGATCATCTTCGGCACAAACGTAACCGGGTCAATCTCAACCGCCAGACCCTTGTCGTTGTCCTTGCCGAAAATCATCTTCTCACCGTGCTTAAGGATGATCGAGTGCTCTGCTCGTTGCTCACGGTCTGCAATCCATGCATGTGTTCCGTTGTTGAAAATCACGCAGTTAACCAGACACTCCACAATCGAACAGCCCTTGTGCTCTTTCGCTGCCACGAGACAATCGACCGTCGTCGGCATATCCACATCCAGCGTGCGGGCAAAGAACGTACCGCCTGCACCCAGCACCAGCTGTGCCGGAACGAACGGACGCTCCGCCGTTCCGAACGGACTGGACTTGGACACAAACCCCTTCGGGCTCGTCGGGCTGTACTGACCTTTGGTCAGACCGTAGATACGGTTGTTGAACACGCATACATTCAAATCCACATTACGGCGAATCTCATGAATGAAATGATTACCTCCAATGGCGAAACAGTCTCCGTCACCGCTCATCTGCCAAACGGTCAACTCAGGATGAGAGGTCTTGACACCTGTCGCTACCGCACCGCCACGACCATGAATCGTATTGAATCCGTAGGTGTTGAGATAATGCGGCATACGGCTCGAACAGCCGATACCGGAAACCACCGCTATCTGATGGGGCGGAATGCCTATTTGCGCCATCGCTTTCTGCAGCGCCATACAAATAGCATGGTCACCGCAACCCGGGCAGAAACGTACGTATTGATCCGATTTAAAATCACTTGCTTGCATACTCCACTATCCTTTCTACAGCAAACGGCTGTCCTTGTATTTCGTTATATTGTTCAATCGGTAATTCGGGGAATTGTGCGCGAAGATAAATCGCGAACTGACCCGTATTGAGTTCGCACACGATAATGCGCTTGTATTGACTGAGCACCTCGCGGGTGTTCTTCGGCAGCGGGCAGATGTAATTGAACTGCGCCAGCGCACAATTCAACGCATTGGCGGAAGCGTGCAAATGACCCTCCGTACTACCCCAACCGACTAACAAAGTGTCGCTCGATGCATTACCTTGTACCTTCAACTCGGGGATGCGATCAGCAACCTGTGCGATCTTCGCCTGACGGGCACGCACCATCACTTCATGGTTCTCCGGATTGGTCGAGATCGTACCACGCTCGGCATCACGCTCCAGACCGATGTTACGGTGCTCATATCCTTCCATGCCCGGGAATGCCCAATAACGCACACCGCGCTCGTCACGCAGTGCCGGATTATACTTGCCCTTCAACTCCTCAGGCACGCTCTGCGGATGAATAGCCGGCAGGTCGGCCAACTTCGGAATACGCCACAGCGCCGTTCCGTTAGCCAGATACGTATCGGTCAGCAAGATCACCGGAGTCATGTTCTCCAACGCAATCTTACATGCCTCATACGCAAAATCAAAACAGTTGGCACTGCTCGATGCAGCCAGCACCACTGCCGGGCACTCGCCATTACGGCCGTACAGCGCCTGCAGCAAGTCCGTCTGCTCTGTCTTGGTCGGCAGACCGGTCGAAGGACCGCCGCGTTGTACATCCACTACTACCAACGGCAACTCAGCCATCACAGCCAGACCAATCGCCTCCGATTTGAGGCTCAAGCCCGGACCGGAAGTGGTCGTACATGCCAAGTCACCGGCAAAAGCAGCACCGATAGCCGTACATACACCGGCAATCTCGTCCTCGGCCTGAATCGCCATGACGTTCAAATCCTTGCGTGCAGCCAGTTCATGCAGAATATCCGTAGCCGGAGTGATCGGATACGAACCCAGGAACAGGTGCTTGCCTGCTTTCTCAGCCGCTGCAATCAGACCGAAAGCCGTTGCACGGTTGCCGGCAATCGACGTATATGTGCCGTGTGCCTCACTCGGAGCACCGTCCAGATGAATCTGATGAATGCTCAGTGCCAGGTTCTGGCCGTAGTTATAACCGTCCACCATCACTTTGGTGTTCGGTGCCACGAGCGCCGGTTTCTTCTTGAACTTATCCTCCAGCAGATGAATCGCCTTGTCCATCGGTTCGTCGAACAACCAACAGATCAAACCGAAAGCGAACATGTTACGGCTCTTGAGGATCGATTTATTATCCATGCCGGACTCCTTGAGCGCCTCTTTGGTCAGCGTCGTCAACGGCACCGGCACAATCTGCACAGACTCCGGGATATCCAGCTCCGTGAACGGATTGTCGGTGTGATAGAGCGCTTTCTCCAGATCCTTGTCCGTCAACGAATCGGTATCCACGATCACAATCGCATGACGGTGATAGAGCGAGAACTGCTCGTCAAAATGCGCCTGCGGGTGATTAAAATGACTACCTAACGTACACACTTTCAGCGCAGCAGCGTTCATTGCCACAATCACATCCGCTTTGTCACCCGGGGTATACACCTCCGAACCTAACTCCACTTGGAAACCACTCACACCGCCTAAGGTTCCTTGCGGTGCGCGTATCTCTGCCGGAAAATCCGGCAAGGTAGAGATCTCATGACCCAACTCGGCACCCAATTGAGCAAACAGGTTGCCCGTCAACTGCATTCCGTCGCCTGAGTCTCCACAAAATCGTACTACAATATTCTTCACGTTATATGATTTTTTTGATTGCGGCTACAAAAGTACTACAAATTTTGCAAATATGCAAATAATTAGCAAAAAAAAACGCCAGAAGGCGTTCTTTTATTCTACGGTCACCGATTTGGCGAGGTTACGAGGCTGGTCCACATCGCATCCTTTGACCACAGCAATATGGTACGCCAGCAGCTGCAGCGGAATGACCGTCAGCAGCGGTGTAAGGCACTCCACGGTCTCCGGCACTTCGATGCAATAATCCGCAATCTTGCTCACCAACGTGTCCCCTTCCGTCACCACAGCAATCACACGACCCTTACGGGCTTTGATTTCCTGGATGTTACTTACGATCTTCTCGTATGTACCACAATGCGGTGCCACAACGACTACCGGCATCTCTTGCGAGATCAAGGCAATCGGTCCGTGTTTCATTTCAGCAGCCGGGTATCCTTCGGCATGGATATAGCTGATTTCCTTCAACTTGAGTGCTCCTTCGAGGGCTACAGGGAAATTGTATCCGCGGCCGAGATAAATGAAGTTCTGCGCGTAAGAAAAAATCTTAGCGAAGTCCGATATCAGTTTGTCCTGACCCAGCACCCGCTCAATCTTAGCAGGGATCTGTCCCAACTCCCGCACAACGCTCAGGTACTGCTCTTGCGAGATCGTGCCTTTCTCTTTGCCGATACACAGCGCCAGCATCGTCATCGCCATCACTTGCGCCGTGAACGCCTTGGTGCTCGCCACACCGATCTCCGGGCCCACGTGCGTATAACAACCGCTGTCGCTCACACGCGGAATAGACGCACCGACGACGTTGCAGATCGAGAAGATGAACGCCCCTTTCTCTTTGGCCAACTGAATAGCTGCCAGCGTATCGGCCGTCTCACCCGACTGCGAGATGGCAATCACCACATCGTCCTTGTTAATCACCGGCTTACGGTAGCGGAACTCGGACGAGTACTCCACCTCAACCGGTATCTGCGCGAACTCCTCAATCGCGTACATAGCAATCAAGCCGGCGTGCCAACTTGTACCGCAAGCCGTGATGATGATACGCTTGGCATTCAAGAATCGGTCCTTGTTATCAATGAATCCCGACAGCGCGATGTTATCTTGCCGTACGTTCACACGTCCCCGCATCGAGTCCGTCAGCGTACGCGGCTGTTCGAAGATCTCCTTGAGCATGAAATGCGGATAACCGCCTTTCTCCAATTGGCTCAGCGACAACTCCAACCGCTTGATCTCCGGCGTCTTAGTGACATTATTGATAGTCGTTATCTCAATAGGAGATGACGAATTTTTAATTTTTAATTTTTCATTTTTAATTTGAATACAGACCACTTCCTCATCCTCAATGTAAATCACTTGGTCCGTGTACTCGACAATCGGCGTAGCGTCCGACGCGAGAAAATACTCCTCTTCACCGATTCCCACCACAAGCGGGGAACCCTTACGGGCCGCAATCAAGGTATCCGGATGATCTTTGTCGAGGATCGCAATCGCGTAGGCACCGATCACCTGCTGCAGCGCCAACTGCACGGCCGTCTTGAGGTCCACATGGCGGTTCACCTGCGTGTACTCAACCAGCTGCACCAGCACCTCGGTATCGGTGTCGGACTTGAAGGTGTACCCTTGCTCCTTCAGACCGGCTTTGAGCACGGCGTAGTTCTCAATGATACCGTTATGGATGATCGCCAGACGCTCGGACTCCGAGTAATGCGGATGCGCATTAACCGTGTTCGGTTCACCGTGCGTCGCCCAGCGGGTGTGCGCGATGCCGATGCAACCCGTCGTGTCCTTGTCCGAAGCGAACGCTTCCAGTTCCGCCACTTTGCCTTTGGCTTTGTAAATATTGAGCTGTCCCTGCTCGTTGATCAGTGCCACGCCGGCACTGTCGTACCCGCGGTACTCCAGACGATGCAAGCCCTTAATCAAAATCGGATAGGCCTTGCGTTTACCTATGTAACCAACTATACCACACATAGTGTTTATTATTAAATATGTTCCATTCTTTTCAGTGCTTCTTCCACATCTTCCCGATTCGAGAACGCGGAAAAACGCACAAACCCTTCTCCTGCGGGACCAAAACCGACACCCGGCGTGCATACCACCTGACAACGCTCGAGCAAGTGATCGAAGAACGACCACGAGTCATATCCCTTCGGCACTCGGCACCAGATATACGGTGCGTTCTTACCGCCGTACACCTCATATCCCATCGTGCTCAGGCCCTTCAGCAGCAACTTAGCCGTGTTCTTGTAGTGCGTCAGGTTCGCTTGCAGACCCGCTTTGCCTGCCGGCGTATACGTCGCCTCAGCCGCACGCTGGGCAATATACGAAGTGCCGTTGAACTTGGTGCATTGACGACGCATCCACATTGCTTGCAGCCCTGTTTGCTTAGGCACAACGGTCCAACCGCAACGCACCGCCGTAAAACCGGCTGATTTACTATAACTGCACACCTCAATCGCCACCTCTTTCGCACCCTCTATCTCATAGATTGTGTGCGGGATATCCTTCTCTTCTATGAACGATTCGTAGGCAGCATCGAAGATGATAATGCTATGGTGCGAACATGCATAATCAACCCACAGCCGCAGCTGTTCGCGCGTCAGAACCGCACCCGTCGGGTTGTTGGGATAGCATAGGTAAATAATGTCCGCTTGCTCTTTCGGCAACTCCGGCACAAACCCGTTCTCCGCCACACAGGGCAGGTACTGAATCTTCCGTCCGGCCATCCGACTCGTGTCCACATAAGCCGGGTACGCGGGGTCTAAGATCGCCACGCTGTTCGCACGATCGAACAACTCACTGAGGTTGCCTAGATCGCTTCCTGCACCGTCGGAGATGAACACCTCTTCGGGCGTCAACTCAACGCCCCGCGGACGGTAGTCATGCTCAATGATGCACTGCTTCAACCACCCGTATCCTGCTTCCGGTCCGTAGCCGCGGAAGGTCTTGGCATGCGCCATCTCTTCCACCGCCCGGTGCATCGCATCGATGATCGGCAGCGGTAGCGGACGCGTCACATCCCCTACTCCCAGCCGCAGCACCTTGGCCTCCGGGTGTTGTGTCTGATAGGCCTGCGTACGACGCACAATCTCCGTGAACAGATAATTGCCGTTCAACTGCTGTAATTCGCTGTTTACTTGCATAAGTCGTCCTCTATGAGATATGTACCGGAGTACACATGCGTAGCCGGTCCGGTCATGAGCACCGGATAGCAGTCGCTTTTCCACTGTATTTGTAAATCACCGCCCGGCAGATGCACGGTCACATTGCGTTCGGTCAACCCGTGATGCATAGCCGCTACAGCCGCAGCACAAGCCCCTGTTCCACAGGCCAGCGTCTCACCGCTGCCCCGCTCAATGACCCGCACGTCCAGTTCGGTGTTACTGCGCACGCGCACAAACTCAATATTCGTGTTCTCAGGCAACTGCGGCACCGAGTCGTGGAAGAACACCGCATGCGGATTGCCCATATTCACCGACATATAGCCGATTGGATCCGCTCCGCATTGCAGCACTTCGGGTTTAATCGACGGCACACCCATGTTCACCGTCACCTGCTCCACGATGCCGTTCACGACCTGAAGGTTCAATGTTCGGATACCGGCAAGCGTAGCGATCTCCATCTGCAGGTTCTTTCGCAACCCGCACTCGTACAGGTACTTAGCCACACACCGGATCGCATTACCGCACATCTCGGCTTCCGAACCGTCAGCGTTGAAGATACGCATCTGCGCATCCGCTAATTGAATAGGTCGGATGAGTACCAACCCGTCCGAACCGATACCGAAATGGCGGTCCGACACACGACGGGCTAACTCCGGCAGATCGCTCTTGGCGATGATGGCTGCCGTCTCTTTGGAGAAACAATCAATATAGACGTAGTCATTCCCCAACCCGTGCATTTTAATAAAAGGAATCCAAACCATAACCTTTAGCCTTTAACCTTTAGCCTTTCGCCTTTAATGTATAAACATTAATTCTCTATACTTGGGCAGTGTCCACATCTCGTCATCAACGATGAGCTCGAGGGCATCAGCATGTTCGCGGATCTCGGCCATAAGAGGCAAGACGTTGTCATGATAAGCGATCGCTTTGCTGCGCTCGTCCGGTTGACGATTGGCTTTATGACGCGCATCGGTCATACGCTCTACCCCTTCAAGGATAGCACCTGAGTGCTCTTCAATCTGCTTGATGATGCTGTAGTCCATTGCATTCAGACTTGCGGTCTCGTCAGCTGAGAAGACCTGTTTAACGGCAAGTACGTTCTGCAGCAGCATCGTCTGGTAACGCTTCGCCGCAGGGAGCACATGGTTCACCACCAGGTCACCCATCACGCGGCTCTCGATCTGCAGTTTTTTAACATACGTTTCCCACTTAACCTCACTGCGACTATGCAATTCAGCCTCGCTGAGGACGCCCGTTGTGCCGAACATTTGTATAGAAGAAGGGAGTAAGTAGTTATCGATGATTTTCGGCACACTGGTCTCGCAGTCCAAACCACGCTTGGCAGCCTCCGCTTTCCATTCCTCACTGTAGCCGTTGCCGTCAAAACGAATGGCCTTGCAGGCTACGATATATTTCTTGATTACGTCAAACAGCACACGCTCTTTGGCTTCGCCTTTCTCAATGCGGGCATCCACTTCTTCTTTGAAGAGCATGAGTTGCTCTGCCACAGCCGCATTGAGCGCCAGCATCGCTGCACCGCAGTTAGCCGACGAACCCACCGCGCGGAACTCGAACCGGTTACCCGTGAACGCGAACGGTGAGGTACGGTTGCGATCCGTGTTGTCCAGCAATATCTCCGGGATATTCGCCACACCCAGTTTCATCTCTTTCTTGGCGTTGATGATGATCGCCTCTTCGGCACTCGCGTGCTCCAGCTTATCCAGCACCTCGCTGATCTGCTTACCCAGGAACACGGAGATGATAGCCGGTGGCGCTTCGTTGGCACCCAGACGGTGCTCGTTGGTCGCACTCACGATGGACGCTTTGAGCAATCCGTTGTGACGCTGAACCGCCATCAGCACATTCACTAGGAACGTGATGAACTGCAGGTTCTGATACGGGTTCTTACCCGGCGCCAGCAGGTTGATTCCGGTGTTGGTCTGCAGCGACCAGTTACAGTGCTTACCGCTTCCGTTCACACCGGCATACGGTTTCTCGTGCAGCAGCACCCGGAAATGGTGCTTCTCGGCCACCCGCTCCATGATACTCATTACGAGCAGGTTATGATCGTTCGCCAGGTTCACGTCTTCAAAGATAGGCGCCATCTCAAACTGATTCGGTGCCACCTCGTTATGACGCGTACGAACCGGGATACCCGCCTTGAGCGCTTCGTACTCCAGTTCGCGCATGAACGCCAGCACACGGGCCGGAATCGCGCCGAAGTAATGGTCCTCCAGCTGCTGACTCTTGGCACTGTTGTGACCCATCAGCGTACGACCCGTCAGCATCAGATCCGGACGGGCATTATACAACGCTTCATCCACCAGAAAATACTCCTGCTCCCAACCTAAGTTCGCGTGCACGTGTTTTACTTGTTTATCAAAGTACGCGCACACCTCACGCGCGGCATGACAGAGCGATGCGGTCGAGCGGATCAGCGGCGTCTTGTAGTCCAGCGCCTCTCCCGTGTACGCCACAAACACCGTCGGGATACACAGCGTGTCACCAATCAGGAACACCGGGCTCGACGGATCCCATGCCGAGTATCCGCGCGCCTCGAACGTGTTACGGATACCGCCTGACGGGAACGACGAAGCATCCGGCTCCTGCTGGTACAGGCTGTCGCCGCTGAACTCTTCAATCAGCGCACCGTCCTTGAGCGTGAAAAACGCATCGTGCTTCTCTGCTGTTCCGCCTGTCAGCGGTTGGAACCAGTGTGTGAAATGGGTAGCACCATGCTCAATCGCCCATTTGCGAATACCGATCGCGACCGTTCCCGCGATGTCACGGTGTATCGTGCGGCCGTTGTCCACATCGTCGAACAACTGATCCAGCACCTCCTGCGCAATATATTCCTTCATTCGCTCACGCGTGAACACATCCTGAGCAAAATAGTCCTTCACTCGTTCATCATTAGCCATTAGCCTTTCGTCATTCGCCATTTGACGTCCAAACGCCATTTTTAACGCTTCAAAACGGATATTACTCATACTTTTGACGTTGTTTTTTGTTTTTAATCCGATTAATTTTCAAAATCGACCGCAAAATTACAACAAATTTTTGAAACATGCAAGACTTTTGTAAATTAATTTTCTTTTTTATTTGCATAAACGAAAACTTTTTTGTAATTTTGCACCCGAATTAACTATTTAAACCTATTCGTTATGTACGATCGAGCATTTACACCGGAATGGATCACGGACTTGAAGCCGAACGAGATTTTTGTGTTCGGCAGTAATCTGGCAGGCATGCACGGAGGCGGTGCCGCACGAGTGGCCATGAACCGCTTCGGCGCTATCTGGGGACAAGGAGTCGGACTGCAAGGGCAGAGTTATGCCATTCCGACCATGCAAGGCGGTGTGGACACCATCCGACCCTACGTGGATGAGTTCATCGGTTTTGCCAAGGCGCACCCCGAGTATACCTTCCTCGTCACGCCCATCGGTTGCGGCATCGCCGGTTTCACACCCGAATCCATCGCCCCACTCTTCTCTCCCGCCCTAGATGTCCCGAACATCCTCTTACCGGAATCGTTCGTGAAGATTTTGTAATTATTAAATAGAATATGAAAAAACTATTCTTTATATTGGCGGCATGCTTGCTTCCGGCAACTATGTGTGCGCAATCCGCTTTGCACCAATTGGAATCGTTGGCAGGAATGAGCATCCACGATGTGAATGTACCCGACCCCGGAGACCCAGTTCCAGTCGATCCCGATCCTGAAGAGGAGTCTCAGTCACAGCAATCTACCCACCTCAAGGACTATACCCCTGCCCAGGAACAGGAAACGCCCGAAGAGAAACGCAGGAGAGAAGCTATAGAAGAAATGCAAAAACGCGAAGCTGAGATATGGGAACGCAATCATAAAGAATTTCTTCGTCAGAGGGAGGAGAGATCTAAAACATGGCGTGCAAAAGATGAGCGTGTTCATCGCGAAACAGAGGTGTACAACAACTTCATAAATAGCAATCCGCAAGTGCAGCCCGTTCCACGTTTCTCAAGTATCGACGAGCATAAAGTGCTGTTTCCTGAACCCAAGTCGCTATCTGACTTATTCGGAAATAGCATCAACCTTCAGAAGAGCGACTCTGCCTACAAAGCGGACTTGGTTGTATATTCTTCACGTCACAATCTGCCGGCTTATTTTCTTGGAAAACGATTAGACAATGGTCGTGTGGAATGGCGTATGTTCATTAACGAGCTTGGTGAATATTCTGAAGATTTATATCTGGTAGGATTTTATGGAGGCCTTGATTGCCACAACATAAAGGACGTTCGATTATACGGCGAAGGAAGGGTGATTCTGTTGGAAATGTATGATGGTACTTCGTACGTACTTAATCCACATGGCTCATTAATTTGCCATGGCAGAAACATCTCTTTTCCGACTATGTCCGGCGATGCTCTTTTCATCGAATGTGACGGCGCGCTACATGCTTCTAACGCTCCGACTTCACAGCCTATCCTAAGAGCCGGCGAACATTATGACTATTACAGAAATAACATCATCGCTACTAGTCAGTTTGTGGATACAGGGCAGACATTCTATAGGTTGTACTCTTACGGTGGTAGAGCGTATGACTATAAGGAAAATTCATGGGCGAAATTCGGTGGGTATACTACGTATGAGTATATAGCGCCGTTTAGTAACGACGGGGAGTATTATGTGCTCAAACCCTTCAAAGGAAACTATTTTATTGTCAGCTACTGCGGCGGCAAGTTGTATCGTGGCAAAAAGAAATACAAATCACTCGAAGCCGCACATGCCGGCTGGTCCAAGGAGCAGCAGTATATCCGGAATCTGCATGAAGCCAACCCCGATAAATGTGCTCAAAATAAAGATTAGTATAGATTATGAAAAAGATTATTGCAATTGCAAGTCTGGTTTTAGTGACTTGTCTGTTTACGGCTTGTGACAAGAAAAGAGAGTTATACAAGCAAGTAGATTATTTCGTAGAGCAGTTGGATACCACCCAAGAGCGCTACGATATCTTAGGAACCCACCGCGCTACTGTGGTGTGTGACGACCGTGTTTACTCCGTCACTCCTGTCGGCCGTCTGATCAATATCAAGATTGACGGCTATGTCCCCGACACCGAGTACGAAGACCTGCGTACGTCATTGGAGAAGCACTACCAAGGCGATATCCGTGTGAATGAAGTCTATGTCACCAAACTCGGCACCATAGTCGTCGATTGCCGCAGGTAAATCCCACTCCACTTTCTTCTTCGTCCGATTACAATCGGCATCCAACGCACCGCATCAACGGTGCGTTTTTCTTACTCCTCCACTCTACTTATCTCCGTTTGGGGTAAAAAAAGTATTTTTATTTGCGATTTTATATAAAATATTTGCACATTCAAAAAAATTGTAGTAATTTTGCAGCGGATTTATCAAGTTTATTACGTAAAAAACTTGACTTTTAAATGTTAAATATAAAGATAGATGGCCAATAGAATCGTTGATATTATCGAGTCCCGCATTAACAAAATGCGTATCGGATATATTTTCACATCGTCTGATTTTACAGACATTGTGAAGAATCCCGCCGTGCTTAGTAGGACACTTGGCGCATTAGCGAAATCAGGCAAGATTCGTAAAGTTGGGAAAGGGCGTTTTGACAAGCCGAAGAAAACTATGCTGGGAGTAATGCCGCCTTCTGTAGATTGGATGGTGCAAGAATTCCTAATGGACGGAAAGCGAATCATCGGTTATATGAGCGGACAAACGGCATTTCAGATCTTGGGCTTAAGTACGCAGATTTCTTCAGTTTATACTATCGGAAGCAATACCTATCGCAGAGCGGTTAAGCGAGGAGGGTATACGATTCGTTTCGTTCTTCAACCAAACGTTATCACGCGCGCAAATATACCGTTATTACAGATTCTGGATACTATTCGGTTTATTCGTCAAATACCGGCATGCACACCGGATGAGGCATGCATCACACTCCGTGGCATTATCCGCAAGATGCAGCCGAACGAACGCAAACAATTAGCCACACTGGCAATGGCTTATACGGACTATGTTAGAGCCGTAGTTGGAGCAATGCTTGATGAAGCCGGCGACACCAACACTACCGCATTAAACCGCTCACTTAATGTTGCCAGCACATACAAAATCGGACTAAGCGACGATGCTTTACCTAACCGCAAAAAATGGAGGGTACAATGAACCTGCACGAAAACAAAGAGTTATTCATTGCCGCCATTGAAATGGCGGATGAGGTGTTGCACATCAAGAAACACTTTATCGAAAAGGATTATTGGATTTGTCGCAGTTTGCAGCAGATGGTTCGTAGTGATGCTGATCATCACGCAGTATTCAAAGGCGGAACCAGTTTAACAAAGGCATATAATATCGGTAGTCGCTTCTCGGAGGATATTGATGTAGCCATTGCCGATGCACACCTTATGTCCGGGAATCAAGTCAAGACTGCCATCAAACGTGTGGCACATAGCATGACGGACGGATTGGTAGAGATTCCCAAAGAAGCAACCAGCAAGGGCTCGCATTACCATAAGGCGTTTTATCAATATCCGACATTCTCCGATGTGCCCACAACGAATGCGGTGCGTGCAGGAGAACTGCTGTTGGAGATCAACTCCTTTGCCAATCCTTATCCATGGGAAATGCGCACCATTCGCTGCATCCTCACGGACTATTTTATTCGGAGTAACAATGAGTCGTTAATAGAGCAATATGACATGGCTGATTTTGATGTGCCGGTATTGGATTATCGCCGTACGATGACGGAGAAATTGGTCTCGCTGCTGCGCTGCTCCTTGGCGGATGCGTATCTCCCGCAGATGAATGCTAAGATACGTCATTTCTATGATCTGCATTATCTGTTACAAGATGACGGTTGCCGCGCGTATATCCAATCGCAGGACTTCCGTAATGATTTTCAGACGCTCTTGGATCACGACAGACAAAGTTTCGAGAAACCGGATGGCTGGCAGCATCGTTCGTTGTCTGAGTCGCCACTTATCACTGATTTGCATGCCACTTGGCTTCTCCTACAGCCCACCTACCTTCGTGAACTCCCCGATCTCGCCTACCGCGATATCCCGTCCGCAAATGAAATTGAGGACAGTACACGAATCATCCTTCAACATATCAACGTGTAGTCTGCAATAAAATGCTTAAATTCATTAGTATCATGAAATGTCCAATGTGTGGCAGAAGTATTGTCCAAAACGGCACTTGTTCCGCTACTGTCAAAGTGAAAACGATTAGTGACAACTGAGATAAAATAACCGCCACACTCCCTACTCTACGAACGGTCGCAAAAATGCGGCCATTTTTTGTGCTAGATAAGATAATAGTAAACTATCACACCGGCCAGTGCGAGTTGCACAATCAGTATGACCGGAACACCCCAGGTGAACTTACGATGTTGCGTCTTGTGGTGCCATGCTTTCATGCCGAGCAACGCCCCGACACTGCCTCCCGCCGCTGCCAGCCACAGCAAAGTCGCTTCCTCGATACGCCATTTCGACCGTTTGGCTTTCCACTTATCCATACCGTACAAAAAGAACGTCACCACATTGACGACGGCAAGGTAAATCAGGACGATGTAAATAACTGTCTGTGCCCGGGGCATATACAAACGCAATTGGACTGCAAAATCACACAAAATAATTGACATACGCAAGAAAAGAAAAGATTTATTTGCACAATTCAAAAAAAAGCAGTACCTTTGCAGACGCAAAACCAAATAATTACTCATATGAAAACTCAACTTTTCTCAATGCCTCGCATCATGGTTCGGGGCATGGTATGGATTAGCATCATGATCCTCAGTTTCGCCAACATGCAAACAGCCTATGCGGAGCCGCAGGACTCCGAAGCGACGAAAGTACCTTCTGCCGTTATGCAGAACGTGGAGATGAACGTCATGTACAGAGAGTATGAAAACAAATACGCCATCGTGGTGCCCGGTGTGGAGAATGACAAGGTGACGGTAGCTGCCGAAGGAGCGAAGGTTCATAAACTGCAGAACGGCTTATGGGGAATCGTGCCTTCATACAGTACTCAAAACGTGACGGTGACTATTTCTGCGGAAATCAAAGGCCAGCAGAAAGTAATTGATACGCAAGACTATGCCGTTAAAGTATTACCCAAACCGGAGGCGTGGTTGGTAGTGGATGACCACTCGTATCGTTCCGGAGATAAAGTGCCCTTCTCTGCCCTGATGAATGAGGCGGGAAAACTGGAAGCAGGCTACGGACCGAATGACGCATTCAACTTGCAACTTGAGGTCATTTCCTACCGTGCAGTCATCAATGGCGTGATAATAGATATCCAAGGAAACACCTTCACGGATGTAATGAGAGAGCGATTCCAAAAACTGAAAAAAGGCAGCACTGTTGTCATAACAGATATCAGAGCCCGCACCCCGGACGGCAAATCCCTCGTCCTCTCTCCGATCGTTCTCATCGTGGAATAATAATTCCACAAAATCAATAAATCTGCATCAAAAGTGCAGATTTTTTTGTGTATGTCAAAATTTTTGTGTACCTTTGCACGCAAAATCAAAAGGACGAATATTTAATGCCTTTTGCGCGCAACTTAAAACTAATTCTGATATGATTATTACCACAACACCGACCATCGAAGGTCACAAAATCAAAGAGTACAAAGGTCTGGTATCCGGAGAAGTTATCTTCGGAATGAACTTCCTCAAGGACATCGGCGCATCGCTGCGTGATTTCTTTGGCGGTCGCACCGAGAGTTATGAAAGCGCTATGCTCGAAGGACGCGAGACCGCCCAGAACGAGATGACGGAGCGCGCCTGTGAACTAGGCGCCAATGCCATCGTCGGTGTCAGCTTCGGCTACGAGACACTCGGACAATCCAGCAGCATGATCATGATCTCCATTTCCGGCACCGCCGTAGTGATTGATTAAGATTTGCTTATATCAACAAAAAGCAGTAATTTTGCACTCGATTTTGATCGGGTGCATTTTTTTGTATGCAAAAGTAAACCGAAAACACGGAAATATAGGTATAGTAGAAGCCGGCATACAGGGGATTCTCCAGCCGATGGAGATCGAAGGCAAAAGCGGCTACCGACTAAGTAATGATGCTACTTTTTGACGAGGTCCCTGTTCGTTTAGTACTGTTACCCCCCTTAA
>Ga0247610_10000238_pt1 | contig 88305 bp, 68 predicted proteins | sample 174DNAGHGhighgp2_FD_193483 | JGI IMG/M metagenome (GOLD analysis project Ga0247610, IMG submission 193483) | Sheep rumen microbial communities from Palmerston North, Manawatu-Wanganui, New Zealand - 1742 DNA GHGhigh gp2 | ecosystem: Host-associated > Mammals > Digestive system > Stomach > Rumen... | reverse complement strand
AAAAGGTCAAAGAGCAGAACCTCGTCAAGGCTCGTACCGCCATCATGAACGGCTATGTCAAGACCTTCGTCGAACTCTATCCCGACAAACAACCCGACGAGATCAAACTCACCGTCAAAGTGATCGACTAACCTTGGGGTCCCCGAAAATTTTAATTTTTGGGGAGAGCGGAGCTGCCCCGAGTACTCCCTACTAAAACGCAGTTTTGGTACATGTACGAGGGGTATGCCCGCGAAAAAGAGAAAGTAGCAAAGAGAAAAACCATTCGGATAGATGCTTTTTATAAATTTAAAAAAGCACTCTTATGGAAACCATTGATGATGTGATCGATAAAAAAATGAGCAAGTCCTTGCTAAAATTCATGAAGCTCATCGATCCCGAATGTCATTTCGGATTCACAGCGGAACTGATCAACGCATGGAACGCGCTCACACTCGTCGAGCAACGCAAACTCTACCTCTTTTTCCTCTATCGCAAATGGCGGGGAATAGGCATCTACGGCGAGCCGTATTACATCATCACTGGTTGCCATCCTGTGCCTTTCAACTGGAACCAACACTCCCTCGGCCAAACACTCATCGCGGAGCGCAAAGCCATCATTGCCAAGTACAACGGATCCTTTGGCACCTACACCCGCGATGAAGCCAAACTCTATAACATGACCGACAAACAATGGTTCCAATAATTTGCATCTTTGTCGCATATTTGCGACAACTAACCATTTAACATTCAACCAATTATGGCAAAAGTTACATTCAACCCGAATCAACCGATTCAAGCCCTCTCCGGCACCGTCGGAGGCATCACTTTTCGCACCATGTACGGTCGCACCTACGTACATTCACGCATCGAACCCGTGCTCCCCGAGAACCCGACCCGCCAACAGCGTGCCCTGTTCAAACAACGCACCATCATCGATCAATGCCTCGCCATCCTCCAATCACAATACGAGGATATCCAAGAGGCAATAACGATGCGCAAAAAGATAAGGGACCGGCTTACCTGCCTCTACAAAAAGTTCGCTCCGACCATCAAAGCACGGACCAAACTTCAGCGCAAAATCATGACCGAGTACTACCACCGTTTTTCCGCAACTTCATCGGACCATTCTCGATGTTTAGTCGGTCCATTATCGGACCATTCACGAGTTAAACACCCCAAAACACCGCAATCATGAGAGCAACCACAATCGCGCGGCACAAACGCATCCGCGAGCAGTTTTATCTGTTGGTAGGCACGATGCCGCTCACCAACATCTACCTCCAACTCGCCGAACAATTCGGCATGTCAGATGATTATATCCGTCAAATATGCAGAAAAAAGGCCAAAAAACCGCCATAAACGGCACAAGTGTAGAAATTCTTCACCGAAAATCGCAAAAATGTGGGCATATTTGCATCAGATTTGAAAAAAAACACTGTTATGAAACTGAATTTACAACTAATCGCCGCAACCTTTTTGAGTATAGGCGGACTCGTATTATTGTTCTGCGGAACGTTCATCGACCCGGAAGGACAAATCCACGAAACGATCCTCGTCGCGTTCGGCGAAACCGCCACCTTCGCAGGTAGTTTGTTTGGAATAGATTACTATTACAAACAGAAGGGCTCCCGAAAATTTTAATTTTTGGGAAGAGGAGGAAGCGCAACCATTATACGAGTTACATAGTAACGTAATAATCGTGTCTTTAGACTAAGAAGTCATGGATTGCCGCTTCCGACGAGGTATCGATTACGTCTATAAAAAACGCTCGTGACCTATGTATTACAAACTGATCCGCGAAAACAGTACGTCCTCTTCTTCGAGAGTAAGCTCGAAGGCCGTTCCCGGCAAGCTCTATCGCGTCTCGCACTACACCAACAAGCGAACCGGTGTCCTCGTTGAGCGCCTCCACCTCATCTGTCCAACCCTCGAGAACGCCGACTACCTGATCCCGGCACTCATCTACAGCGTGCAAGTGACACAGAGTCCGCGGTTCAAAAGGCTGCTGCCTATCTTATCCCAAGTCCCCGGACGTTCTGGTATCCGCTTCCACCGAGGCACGAAGCCGGAACACAGCAAAGGCTGCATCCTCGTATCAGCCGAAAACGAACAAGTATTAACCGAGCTCTGGCTCAAAGAACAGCAAAATCATGAAGAAACAAGAATTGAGTTCTGTCAGCGATGACAGTCAGCACGATTGGACCAAAGTCCTCTTTGAGGTCATCATCAAAATCCTCACCTTGGGCTTCTACCACATCGAGAAGCACAAAAAGCAGAACTAAGGCTTTGTCTATTGTCCCGGCATTGAATGCCGGCAAACAGCGTCCATTTCGTCGGGATACTATCCCGACACTCATCAACCACGAGGCTGCGCGTGGATAAAGACAGCAGCAGCGATCTTTGACATATAAAAATCTCCCACGGCGGGGAGCGAGCAAGCTGAATGCTGATAGCTGATGGCTGAAGGCTTGTTCGGCAAACGCCGAACATTTATGGCAAAAGTAGAATGGGCTGACGCGATCAAGACCGTCAGCGGTGCCCTCACCAAAATCAACAAAAAGTCGCAACACGCCGGTGACCAGAAGATGATCCTGGCAACCCACCGTGTAGCCGAAACCACCAACCCGGATTGCTCCCGCCTCTACATGCGCGGCCTGAGTTCCGTAACCCGCTCGACTCCGGTATCGACCAAGGAGATGCGTCTCCGCGTACGCTTCGCCGCTGTCGCAGCTGCAGTAGCTGCTCGTAAGGACAGCCTCGAGTACGCGTCGTCTGACCAGGCTGCGTTCCTCGCGCAGAAGGACTCTGCGAACGGCAAAAAGACCATGAAATCGTACCTCTGGTCCGTCTGCGCCGCTGCCTATGATGCTGAACATCCCCAGGGATAAGTTCAGCATGGGGTCCCCGGAAATTTTAATTTTTGGGGAGAGCGGAGCACACCCGAGTACTTACTACCTGAACGGGGTTTAGGTACATGTACGAGGGTAGTGTCCGCGAGGAGCACCCGCAAGGCTAATGGTCGAAAGGCTAATGGCTAAAGTAAGGAAAATCGCACCCGAGAGGATGCGATTTTCTGCTATCTACGACCATGATGGCGATGATGTCGCAACCGCTTCATTCGCATAGCTTGTTCGAACCGGATCTCCCTCGGCATCGGACGACCCTGACGCAGGATGATAACCCGGTTCACTCACCAATAAACAAACACCGTGCCAAACTAATTTTATCTTTTTGCACAAAATTCTTGCATAATTCAAAAAAAAGCAGTAATTTTGCAGCCAATATTTGGAAAATATTGCTATGAAACGATTTTTTCTCTCTTTCACGGCCCTGTGCTGTGCCGTTGTTCTGTCCGCAGCCACCGTCAACTACACCGCGGATAACACCACTATCTTCTCCAACCCGGAGCGTGGTTTCATCACGATGCTTGAGGGTCATCTGACTACCTCCAAGCCGTACGCGGTCAAGGGCAAAGAGAGCACCTTGGATAACAAGATCTCCTCGGAATGCATGTCGATTATCCTGGTGCATTACTACCTGGATAACTTCAAAACCACCGCTACCCTGCCCAGCACCGTGCTCAATGCGTTTGACGAGGATATGGCGGTACTGCGCAGCAAAGGAATGAAAGCCATCATCCGCTTCTCCTACACCAATTCGTCCGACGGCAACGATGCGGCATGGAACATTGCCAAGCAACATATCTCGCAGTACAAATCCCACTGGCAAGCCAATGCAGACGTCATCTTCTGCTTCCAGGCCGGTATCGTAGGTGCATGGGGCGAATGGTACTACACCCAGCACTACGGCAACCAGAGCTCGACGATGAACAGCAGTCGCCGCTTAGTCGTGGACTCGCTGTTGGCCGCTGTGCCGGCTGACCGCTGCATCCAGTTGCGTACACCGAAGTTCAAGACCGGATACGTCGGTAACACACAACCGCTGACCGCCGCAGAAGCCTATTCCGGCACCGCCAAAGCGCGTCTGGGACACCACAACGATGCGTTCCTCTACGACTACGACAACATGGGTACGTACGCCGATACGGCTACGGAGAAACCCTATCTGGCACAAGAGACGCTCTATGTACCGCTGGGCGGCGAGACCGATATCACGGACCTCAACCTGACCAAACAATGGGCCACGTACGAGAAGACGACTGCCGAAATGAGCCGACTCCACTGGACATTCATTCAGAGCGGCTACGCCGAGACAACCACCAATTACTGGCGCAACAACGGCACGTTCGACGAGCTGAACCGTAAGATGGGTTACCGCTACCAACTGGTTAAAGGAACCTACAGCGACCAAGTCGCAGCCGGTGCCAAACTGTCGGTAAACCTCCAGATCAAGAACGTCGGTTATGCCCCGCTCTACAACGAGCGCCACGCCTACATCGTGCTCAAGAACGGCAACAAGACCTACCCCATCCGACTCGCTTCCGACCCGCGCACGTGGCTGCCGAACGGTGTTGTCACCACCATCAACGAGCAACTGACCGTGCCCACCAACGTACCGGACGGTACCTATCAGCTCTATCTCTACCTGCCGGACGCATACGCATCGATCGCTTCCGACCCGCGTTATGCCGTACGCTTCGCCAACACGAACGTGTGGGAAGCTGCCACCGGTATGAACAAACTGAACGCATCCGTCACCGTCACCGGTGGTGGTGTCACCCCGCCCGAACCGCCTGTTTCGGATGCCATCACCCTCCCGGCTACCCTCAACAAAGCCAACGTCACCGCCTATAGCGACAACATGAGCTGGTACAACACCGACTACTTCGATTTCGGACCGACGGACGCGCAGAACACCGACCGTTGGGCAGAGTGGAACGTCTATCTCCGGTACCCGGGCGAGTATATCGTAACAGTCAACGGTTCGTACCCGAACGGACACCAATGGCAACTCACACTCGCCGGTGCGAACAAGAGTTATACACTCCCTGCCAATTATGCAACGGGCGAAGTGAGTGAGACCGGTGAGGCCATATGGGACCTGAGCACCGTAGCCAAAGGCGAGTACACGCTCAAGGTGCAGAACATCATGGCGTGGGGACAACCCAAACTGAAAAATATCACGCTTCAGTACAACGGCGAACTGCCCCTCGACATCGAGCATACCGAACTCAGCGCGCCTCACGACGGACAGACATACGACCTGCTGGGCCGGCCGGTAGATGATACGTACAAGGGTGTCGTGATTCAAGATGGAAAGAAGATTATACGAGTAGAATAAAAAAAACAAAATCAGAATGTCATTACAATGCGGAATAGTGGGTCTGCCCAATGTGGGCAAGAGTACCCTCTTCAATTGTTTAAGTAACGCCAAAGCACAGAGTGCGAACTTCCCGTTCTGCACCATCGAACCGAACGTAGGAGTCATCACCGTTCCCGATGAGCGACTCATCAAACTCGGCGAACTGTGCAAACCCGAACGCGGTGTCATCCCGACTACCGTGGAGATCGTCGATATAGCCGGTCTCGTCAAAGGAGCGAGCAAGGGTGAAGGACTTGGTAACAAGTTCCTTGCTAACATCCGTGAGACGGATGCCATCATTCATGTGCTCCGCTGCTTCGACGACGAGAACGTGGTCCACGTGGACGGTTCGGTCAATCCGGTGCGCGACAAAGAGATCATCGATGCCGAACTGCAACTCAAGGACCTCGAGACCGTAGAGGCACGTATTCAGAAATGCGAGAAAGCCGCCAAAGCCGGTGGAGACAAGAACGCCAAACTGCAACTCGAGGTGCTCGTCAAGTACCGCGAGGCGCTGTCGCAAGGTAAGAACGCCCGTACCGTTGAGCTGGATAACAAAGATCAGGAAGCCGCAGCACGGGACCTGTTCCTGCTGACCAACAAACCCGTCATGTACGTGTGCAACGTCGATGAATCCGCAGCCGTAACCGGTAACGCCTACGTCGAGCAAGTACGCGAAGCGGTCAAAGACGAGGACGCCCAAGTGCTTGTGCTCGCCGCTAAGATCGAGAGCGAGATCGCTGAACTGGAGACCTACGAGGAGCGACAGATGTTCCTCGAAGAGATCGGTCTGCAGGAGTCCGGTGTCAACCGTCTCATCAAAGCCGCTTATGCCCTGCTCAACCTCCGTACCTTCCTCACCGCAGGTAGCGACGAAGTACGCGCATGGACATTCAAAGCCGGAGCCAAAGCACCGCAATGTGCCGGAGTCATTCACACCGATTTTGAGCGTGGTTTCATTCGTGCCGAAGTGATCAAATACGCCGATTTCATCGAGCTTGGAGGCGAAGCTGCCTGCCGCGCTGCCGGTAAGTTGGCTACCGAAGGAAAGGACTATGTCGTGCAGGACGGAGACATCATGCACTTCTTATTCAATGTGTAAGGTATGGATATTATAACGAATCTATTCGCATACGGTTGGTGGGTCTGCGCGATACTGATTGTAGTCGGTTTCGTAGCCTTGGTCAAAGGCGCAGACTGGTTGGTGGACGGCGCTTCCGCTATTGCCAAACGATTCGGTATCAGTGACCTGGTTATCGGTCTGACCGTTGTTGCGTTCGGCACCTCGATGCCGGAGTTTGTGGTCAACATGGTCTCCGTGGCAGAAGGCACCACCGATCTGGCACTGACGAACATCCTCGGTTCCAACATCATCAACACCTTCGTCATCCTCGGTCTCACGGCGCTGGTCTATCCGATCGCATCGCAGAAACACAGCCGTAACTACGATATCCCGCAATCGATCATCGCCAGTATGCTGGTGCTCAGTTTTGTGGCTATCCAACTGCCCTTTGGCGAGACCGATCGGGGCGTCGGACGCGTAGGTGGCGTGGTACTGCTGACCATGTTCGGATTCTTCCTCTACAACACCTACCGCTTCGCCAAGAAACATCCGGAGAAAACAGAAAGCGAAGAATCCGGCACCAAGGAGATACCGGTACGCCGTGCTATCGCGCTGATGTTAGGCGGTTTTGTAGGACTGGTAGTAGGAGGCGAACTGATTGTAAAAAGTGCCGTTGAAATCGCACGATTATGCCATGTGGGCGAAGCCATCATTGGTCTGACCGTTGTAGCCCTGGGTACATCCCTACCCGAACTGGCGACTTCCGTCATTGCAGCGTTCAAAAAGAACAGCGATATCGCACTCGGCAATGTGATCGGCAGTAATATCTTCAACGTCTTCTTTGTGCTGGGCACCAGTGCGGTTATACGTCCGCTGCCTTCGTACGACGGCATTGAACTGGACGCGCTCATGGCGGCATTGGGCAGTATCATCGTCTGGCTCGCTGTCAAAACGAACCGCGAACGCAAGATCCAACGCTGGGCAGGAGCCTTGCTGCTGCTCGTCTATGGCGGATACCTGACCTACCGGTTAATGATGATTTAAAGGCGAAAGGCTAAAGGTTGGCATTAAAGAGACGACGCTCTCTGTCGAAGAGCCAACCCCACTTATTGAAATAGCGACACATGTTTTGGATATGGATCCGAAGCATGTGTTTGTTTTTATACGATGCCTGCGCATGAGCATGCACGATCGTCCATTCCGGATAATAGAGCGTGAGCCAGTTGCGGTGAATCGAACGCGTGAGGTCAATATCCTCCGGGTACATAAAATAGCGCTCGTCGAACAATCCCGCCTCTACTGCCGCTTGGGTGCGTAGTAACATGAAACAGCCGCTCAGATAAGGCGCGTTGATCGGACGCTCCAGATCCTTGTCGCGTAACTCGTACCGCTTATTACGCTTTGCCATGAGCCATGCCGGCAGGAAACGACGGCCGAACACATCCAACGGCGTCGGCAAACGCTTGGCCAGATACTGCTGCGTGCCGTCGGGATTCAGCACCTTAGGCATCAACTGTCCCACCTGAGGGTTGACCATCATCCAGTCGTGCATCGCGTCGATATCCTCCGCTTTCACGCGTATATCGCTGTTCATCACCAGATGCAGATCAATACGCCGATACGCACTCTCCCGCAACGCGACATTATGCGCACGACCATACCCGAGATTGGACGGCATCTGCATATAACGCAACTTCGAATGCTTGATCACTGTCTTGGGATACACCTCCCGCGCTTCGCTGTTGTCCAGCAGATACAGTTTATGCAGGCACTTCACACGCAACAGCTCCTCCACAAGAGGCAGCACCTCCTGTTCCCAGTTCGGATGATATAAGACAATGGAGATATTTAACATTGGTGATTGGTCATTGGTCATTTATCGTAGAAACTGACGCACCTTGCGCAGTTGTTTGCATGCCACCGTAAGGTATCCGGCGCCGATATGGTTCTTCTTGAGCGCAATATAATCTTCTTGGGTCTTGGACAACCGGGCCTTGGTGTTCTTGTTACTCGCTCCGCCGATCTCCATGGACACGATCACCTCCGGTATATAGTGCGTTTTGTACCCGGCACTGAAGATGCGCAGCATCATGTCATAGTCCGCCGAGATACGGAACCACTCGTCGTACTCGCCCACTTGGTCATACACTCTCTTACGGACATACACCGTCGGGTGCGGAGGCATCCATCCGTACTTGAGACTACGCGGGTTAAACGCATTACTCTCCCAATGACGCACCACGCGGTTTCCCCGGCAATACTGCAAATCGCCATACACCACATCCGCCCCGGTGGAGGCAAAAGCGGCTGCGATATGTTCGATGGAATCGGGTGCAAACAGCACATCGTCGGAGTGCAGGAACCCGATCACATCGCCGGTCGCCATGCGGATGCCTTTATTGATGGCATTGTAAATGCCCTCATCTTTTTCCGACACCCACCGCACGTTCGGATGCAGCTTGACATAACTCTCTATCACCTCTTTCGTACCGTCCGTCGAAGCGCCATCGACGATGATGTGCTCTATGTCCGCATACGTCTGCCCCTGTACGCTCGCCAGTGCCCGCTGCACCGTCTTGGCGCTGTTGTAGGTAATGGTTATAATCGATATTTTCATGGTATCAATTGCGTATATACATTTTTAACTTGTTCATAACTCTTGTCCCAAGAGAATCGCTTGGCGTTCTCCAGTCCTTGTTCAACGATCGCTTGGGTGGACTGCGATTGGAGTTCGCGCACGATCGCTGCCATCTGCTCGGCCATCCGCTTGGGCGTGTCATGCGCCACCATCAGTCCGTCGTCTCCAATCACTTCCGGCACAGAAGATGCCCGCTGCGCAATCACCGGACAACCGGCTCGCTGTGCTTCCAGGATAGGCAGTCCGAACCCCTCATAGTCCGAGGGGTACAACAGACAGAGCGCCTCGTTATACATGGTGTTCAGTTGCTCCCGTGTCACACCGGCTGCCGTGCGCAGTTCCAATCCGGTCAACCGGCTCACTTCCTGCGCTACATCATAACGCTTATACGCCACCTGACTGTTTCCGATAAAGAGCAGATAGCCTTTCTTTTCTACCGATTTCATCGGATAAAATTCCTCTCCCACGCCGTTATAGACCACATGGATCTTGTCCTCCGAAACCCACGGGTAGAAACGCAACACATCGCGCTTGGTATTCTCACTGATACAAATGACCGCATCACTGTGCCGTAACGCCCGTTCCTCTTCCCACAGATGAACCGCTTTGGCCAACCCGCTGCGGTAATAATGATAGGTCAGATCGTGTACGGTGGTCACATTGTGTACTCCCTTCTGCGGTAAGATGCGGAAATAGGATGAATGAAAAACAGCCGGTGTCTGCGCCTTGTAGTCCGGCACCCGGTACCGCTCCAGCCAACGGGGCTGCATAGACTGACGGTAGTCCAGTTCCGTCAACTGCAGATCCTTATCCTTCCGCGCACGGGACAACAACTCACTCCACACTACCGATATACCTCCGTAGCGCTGCAGCGAATAGATGATATGATCATAAACGACGTTCACTGTATGAGTTGTAGCCATTGCGGCATGATTTGTTCTTCACTATAGGTCTCGCGGGCAAAAACTTGCGCTTTTTGTGCACGTTGCGCAGCCTCGTCCGGATGGGTGATAGCGTATTCTATCTGCGACGACAGCGCCGCTATATCTCCGTTCGGAACGAGCCATCCTCTGTTCTCGGCTAACAGTTCAGCCGGTCCTTGCGGACAATCGAACGCCACACACGGCAGCCCGCACCACATTGCCTCAATCAGAGCTAACGGCAGCCCCTCATACCGGGAAGACATAACGAAAAGCGAAGCGGATGCGTACTCGTCCTCCACCTTATCCGTACATCCCGGCAGCTGCACATTACGCAACCCCATCTCTTGGATCTGCGCTTCCAATTCCGCCCGTTTATCTCCTTCACCCACTATCCGTAATGTCCACTCCTTTGTATCTTGTACATCGTCACTTTGTACATCCTTCCATGCTTGCAGCAGCATATCAAAACCCTTCTGTTCATGCAAGCGGCCTACTGCCAATACCTCTTTTTGCTTCGGTTTCATCGGCACTTTCTTGCCATCCATACTGCAACTGTTCGGAATGACGATCACGTTCGTGCACCCGGCTCTGTTCCAATCCTCCTGATCTTGTCGGGTCAGCACCACCAATCGCTCCAGCGGCTTCACGGCGCGCACCAACTGACGGGTACGAATCCGTCCCATGAGAGCCCAAATCGCTCCCTTATGGTTCGCCATCAGCAACTGCTGCCGCTGGTTCATCGCAAAATGCACTTCCGCGATCGTGCGACAAGGCAGGTGACGCAAGAACGCGATCTCCTTACCGCAAAGCGAGATGCACAGGTCAATCTTATTCTCCATAATATACGTACGCAGCGCACGCTCGTAGGCACGCATACGACGCATATGGCCGACCCATTTGGACCAGAGCGGCTTCGTATAGTCGGCATCAAAATCCAAGTTCAACTCCGTCACCCGTACCCGCTTGTCTAAAGCAAAGCAGCAGGTCGGCTTCCCTTCCGGAGTCCGCTCCGTGGTCACAATAGACACCTGATGATCCGTATGCGCCACCAGCCAGTTCACTTTCTGCGTCAGCACCCGCTCCATGCCTCCGGCATTATAGAGATGCGGAATACAATAGAGGATGTTCATGACCGGCCCTCCTTCTTTGTGCCCAGCTTATTGAGCCATTGTACGATTTGATTCTGATGCGTGGTGATGGCCATGACGATTGCCAAGAGCAGCAGGCTCCAGGTCACCAGACGCGGATCGAAGAGCAGCGGAGCACGCGGGTAGATCAGGGCGTGACCGACTAACAGGAAATACATCAGGTACCAATAGGCGCTCTGTCCGGCACGGTAATAACTCTCCTTCACCCATGCCCCGATCAAGAACATCGACAAGGCAGTACCCACTGCCCCGAACGAGCGATAGGCCTCACCGATCATGTTCGTACCGGTGCCCCAGGTAGCGTTCGGACCTAAGAAAAGATAAGACGGCAGGTCACCGCCATGCAGCATCTGCGGAGGCAGGTCGGAGTGCGCAATGATGTATCCCGCCAAACCGGGTATCGGCGAACTGAGATCGAGCGACATACCGGTGAACCAGGTCAGATCATTCTGCTGCGCCCAACCGAAGAGACGGAAGAGGTTGACATCGTTGATGATGAGGTCCTCGTAGATATCCCAGAACTCCTCCAGTTTCAAATGCGCCAGTTTCTGATGCCAGGCACCGGTATCCAATCCCTCCTTACGCAGGGTCATGACAAGGAACAGCACAATGGAACCACCGGCAACCATCGCCAGCACCTGCCACCACTTGAAACGATAGACATACAGGCTGAATCCCGTAATGAGAATCAGTGCCAGACCGACCGCCAATTGACGACTGCCGGTAGAGAGCAGAATGAGCATGAACGCAACGATCACCAACAGATAGAACCACCATTTCTGCTTCGGCAAACGGAACAGGAAGATGGCCATCAGGTAACAACCGATGGTGAAGATATTGTTGAAATAACTGTAGATACCTACTGTACGCAAGTTCTGTCCGTCCGCATAGACGCTCTGCAGCGCCGTCCAGCCGCCGGTTGCCACAAACAGCAACCACGCCACCATCGTGATTCCGAAGAACCAGATATACTGCCGCATGGAGATGGTGAAAGTCGGCTCGGTCGGTTCGTCGCGCCGTAGTTGCAGAATACGGGTAGCACCCAGCATGTACCACGCATAGCCGAAATAGGCCAGGGCAGTCGCACGCGTGACATAGTTGTCATTGAACGCAAAACTGAAGAACGACCAGTAGATACGCTCCGTAGGCGCATAGAAAACCGGATAGACAAAGTTCACCAGGAAGAACGACAACGCAAAGAAGAACTCAAAGCCCAACCAGTGTTTGCGTTTGTTGGTCACAAAAAAGAGGACGTTCTGCACAATAAACAGCACCATCAGCGTTACACAATAGTCGTAACTGTAGGTCCACGGTGCCTGGATATAGAGCACCGTCGCTGCGATGGCGAATGCGATATTGAGCAGGTAGGTCAGCATCTCTCTTTGGCTCGGTGAAGGAGATAAAACAAGAAGGACAACCGTCCGAATTCGGGTTCCTCACTCCATGCCGTCAGTGCGTTCTGCCGTCCTTGCTCCGAGACGGTCGGGCGGTGCATGGCTTTCCAGTGATAGCCGCAAATCCAGCGTTTCTCCAGTTCGCTGAGTTCCATGTGCTCGGTCGCCAAACGGTAGATGGCATGGTCCTGCACGATGTTCAAGCCGTTATACTCGGCTCCGCCGGACACTTTGTGCGTATGCTGACGGAACATGTTCAGGCTCTGTTCCACATACGCTACTCGTCCTTGCATCGCCATCTGAATCCAGAACAAGCGGTCACCGCTGGCTGTGAACTGTGCCACCTGCTGCATATCGACCGTCTGCGCCGCCTCACGACGAAAGACCACAGCCGAAGCATTGCATATCGTGTTGTACCCCAGCAGATAGCGCCGAACGAAGGTATCGCCTACCATCGAGAAATCCGCATCCCACTGCGGGTCGCGGCTGCGTGCGATAACTGCACCGTCGCTGTCGATCCATTGGCTGTGACAGAACGCCACGGTCGCATGCTTCTGCTCCAGCGCTTCTACCAGCGTAGAGAGCAAGGTCGGAGCGGCTACATCATCACTCTCCGCAATCCACACATACTCACCCGTGGCCCACGCCAAGCCTTTCTCCCACTGCAGGAAGGTGTTGCCGGAATTACGGTCATTGACCATGAGTTGCTTCACCCGCGGGTCTTTGGTATAAGGCTCCAGGACCGCCACACTCTCATCGGTGGATGCATCGTCCAACAGAATCACCTCAAAATCCGGATAGTCCTGCGCAAGGATGCTATCCATCCGCTCCTTGAGATAAGAGGAGTGGTTAAAATTGGGCATTATGACACTTACTTTCTTCATAGGTGTGGATGATAAAAGTGTGCAAAGGTACAATAATTTTTGCATATATGCAAAACTTTTGTGCTTTTTGTACAAAAAAAGCCCGAAACTTACGTTCCGGACTTCATTTTTGCTAACGAGCAATGGTTTTTTAAGCCTCTGCTTCCTCTGCGGGAGCCTCGCCCTTAGCCTCTGCCTCAGCGGCAGCAGCTTCCTGAGCAGCCTCTTGAGCTGCAGCAGCGAGCTCAGCAGCAGCAGCGGCACGCTTCTCAGCGATAGCAGCAGCTTTCGCCTTGTTGGTCTCTACCTCTTGAGCGAGGAGAGCCTTAGCGGCAGCACGCTTCTTGTCAGCCTCAGCAGCGCTGATCTTACCATTCTTAGCATCTTTTTCTGCTTTCCAAGCGTCAAAACGCTTCTGTGCCTCTTCTGCACTGAATGCGCCTTTTGCGACACCACCGTTGAGGTGCTTCATGAGCAGTACACCCTCGTTCGAAAGGATGGTACGTACGGTGTCAGTCGGCTGTGCACCTACGCCTACCCAGTACAGAGCGCGATCGAAGTTAAGGATCACAGCTGCAGGGTTAGTGTTGGGGTTGAACGAACCGATACGCTCGATAATTCTGCCGTCACGCGGCGAGCGGCTGTCTGCTACTACGATGTGGTAGAAAGCGTAGTCTTTGTGACCATGACGAGCCAAACGAATCTTTGTTGCCATTTGTTTTTGTTTGATTTTGTGGACCTTGGATTACGCGAATCCGTGTCCGGGTTAATATTAATGACGTGCTTTTTACACGAAAAAGCCTGCAAAGGTACGACTTTTTTACGATATGACCAAATTTTTTTGCAAAATTCATTCAAAAAAGACGATTTTTGATGCTAAACTTCGCAAAACGGCCGATTACTCCGTATAAGTAGGGATCGTAGCCGAGGTGGTTATCGCTTCGCCTGAAAGGTGCACCACGACCGTTTGCGGACCGTTGTGCAAAATGAGCCAAGGCACATTCAACCGGCGGTTATACACGATCGCCTGATCGAGTGTTTTTTGCGTCAAGGGCACTGTCTCCGCCTTGCACTCAATGAGCATCATCGGCTGCATGGAGCGATCATACACGATTGCATCGGCGCGATAACGCTTTGCGATCGTTGGTGACTGGTGATTGGTGATTGGTAATTGAAGCGGCACTTCCACGGCAATGAGAGAGGCCGGATAATGCAGTTGCTCCACCAAACGGTGAAGCAACTGTTGTCTTACCCACTCTTCCGGAGTGAGGCGTACCCATCGGTGACGCCACTCGCAAAAGATCTGCTCTTTGCCGTTGAACACTCTCGTTCGCATAGGTAGTCCTAAGTCAACCTAGGTATTCCTATTTCAAATAGTTATCCTTGAGAGAGCAGGTACGGTTGAGAACGAGGTGTTCTGCCGTGGTATCCGGATCCACTACAAAGTAACCCTGTTTGAGCAACTGATAGTGGTTCTCTTGCTCGATTCCATCGGCAAAAATCGGTGCGTGCAACTCGCTGCGGAGGGCACCTTCCACTTTCGCTGTTACCACCTTCAGGCTATCCGGATTGAGCAGGTCACGGAAATCTCCCTCCTCGGCACTCGGGTTCTCTACCGCGAACAGACGGTCGTAAAGACGCACCTCGGCATCGAGTGCCGAATTGCACTCAACCCAGTTGATCGTCGCTTTGGTCTTGCGGTTACCGCCTTCAGTGCCCGACTTGCTGTTCGGGTCGTAGGTAGCATAGACGGTGGTGATATTGCCGTCCGCATCTTTCTCACAACCGGTTGCCTGGATGATATACGACGCTTTGAGACGTACCTCGCGACCGCCCGGGCTGAGACGGTAGAACTTATTGTCTGCCTCCTCGAGGAAGTCACCACGCTCGATCCACAACTCACGACCGAATTGCATCTCACGTGTACCTAAAGTCTCGATTCCATCGATGTTTTCTGCAACGATGGTCTCGCCTGCACCTTCGTAATTGGTAATGATCAGTTTGACCGGATCGAAGATAGCGCACACACGCGGAGCAGTCTCTTTGAGGTCCTCGCGAATGGTGTGCTCGAGCAGGCCTTGGTCAATCATACCCTCCACCTTGGTGTAACCGATCTTATCCATGAACGTGCGGATAGCTTGCGGGGTATAACCGCGACGACGCAGACCGCAAACGGTCGGCATACGCGGATCGTCCCAACCGGCTACCAGACCTTCCTTGACAAGCTGCAGCATCTTACGCTTCGACATGACCGTATAGGTGATGTTGAGGCGGTTGAACTCACGCTGTTTCGGACGATAGTCCGGACCGTACGGCGACAAACCGCAGAAGTTCGGACCGCTGAACTGGTCAATGAAATAGTCGTAAAGCGGACGGTGTACCTCAAACTCGAGCGTACAGATCGAGTGCGTCACACCCTCAAAATAGTCGGACTGACCATGTGCAAAATCGTACATCGGGTACACATTCCATTTGCGTCCCGTACGGTGGTGCGGGTGCGAAGTGATGATGCGGTACATGATCGGATCACGGAAGTGCATGTTGGGGTTCGCCATGTCAATCTTGGCGCGCAGCACCATCTTACCTTCCTCGATCTCACCGCGTTGCATCGCTTCAAAAAGACGTAAGTTCTCTTCGATCGGACGATCACGGTACGGCGAAGCTACACCCGGTTCGGTCGGTGTACCCTTTTGCTCGGCGATCTGCTCTGCTGTCTGCTCATCGACATAGGCCTTGCCGGCTTTGATGAAACGGATAGCGAGATCGTAGAGCTGCTGGAAATAGTCGGAGGCATAGTATATCTGTCCCCACTTGAAGCCCAGCCAGCGGATATCACGCTCGATGGTCTCTACGTATTCGGTATCCTCTTTGGCGGGGTTGGTATCATCAAAACGGAGGTTGCACACACCGTTGTACTTCTCCGCGATACCGAAGTCCATGCAGATGGCCTTCACGTGACCGATATGAAGGTAACCGTTCGGCTCCGGCGGGAAACGCGTCTGGATACGACCGTTATTCACTCCTTCTGCCAAGTCTTTTTCTACGATTTGCTCAATAAAATTGAGACTCCTTTCTTGCTCTTCCATATATAATTATGCTTTTACTATTCCTCTTGTTGAATTTCGAATAAAGGACACGATCGTGTCTCGTTCGGCACTCTGCGGCAGGTTCGCCAGGATATGATCGAGTGCCTGGGTAGTATTCATACCTCCTTGATAGATAAGGCGATAGACCTCTTGGATGGTATGTATCTGCTCCGGTGTGAAACCGCGGCGGTTCAGGCCGATCGAGTTGATGCCGCAGTACGCAATCGGTTCGCGTGCTGCAATGATATAGGGCGGGATATCCTTGTTGATCTTCGAACCGCCTTGAATCATCACGTGGCTGCCGATATGACTGAACTGGTGCACCAGTGTGCCGCCTCCGATGATGGCGAAATCGTCCACTTCCACCTCACCTGCCAGCTGCGTACAGTTAGACATGATGATGTTGTCGTGCAAGATACAGTCGTGTGCCACGTGGCAGTACGCCATGATGAGGTTGTTGTTTCCCACCACCGTCTTGCCTTTCGAAGCCGTGCCGCGGTGAATGGTCACAAACTCACGAAGCACACAGTTGTCGCCGATAACGGTCCATGTCTCTTCCCCTTTGAACTTGAGGTCCTGCGGAATACAACCGATCACAGCATTGGGGAACACATGACAATTGTCACCGAGGATGACATTATCATCTATATACGCAAACGCATCCACCGTGACATTCTTACCCAGTTGCGCTTTGGGACTCACATAGGCTAACGGACTAATCATATTTATTTACGATTTACGATGTACGATTTACTAATTACTCCGAAATGATCTGATTGCGGAGCCGTCTTATACATTGGGTATTGAACGTATGACCGGGTTTGTAGGCGATGATACGTCCCTGCAGACGCAAGCCGAGCAGCGATAAATCTCCGATGACATCGAGCAATTTATGCCGTGCCGGTTCGTTCGGATAATTGAGCGGTGACAGGTAACCGAGTTTCTTGGCATCCAAATGCGGCTGCCCCAACTTATCACAGAAATAGTCCATACCGGACTGCGACAACTCCGTCTCGTAGATGACGAGCGCGTTCTTGAGGTCACCGCCTTTGATAAGTCCGACACGCAGCAGCGGCTCTATCTCGCGCACGAAACAGAACGTACGTGCAGCCGACACATCATTGGCATAATCATTCAGATCCTTCAACACCGCATGCTGCTCGCGCAGTAACTTGGAGTCAAAGGCAATGGTCACATTGACCTCATAATGGTCACAGGGCTCAATACGCATCGAATGACCGTGCTCGGAGATATACTCTACCGGTTCGGTTACCACATAAACCTGTTGCTCCGCGTTCTGCTCCTCCAGTCCGACGCGCTGAATCTCCTTGACAAACAAACGCGCGCTGCCGTCCAGAATAGGCATCTCGGGGGCATCCACATCAATGATGCAGTTATCCACACCCAGCGCATAGAGCGCACTCAGGGCATGCTCCACGGTAGAGATCTTCCATTTACCGCGCTCCAACACCGTACCGCGCTCCGTACCCGACACGTAGTCTGCCAAGGCCTGATGGCAGGGCTGTCCGGGCAGATCGACACGACGCAGACGGATACCGGTGTTCTCCGGTGCCGGATGGAACGTAGCCGTCACATGCAAGCCGGTATGCAGACCTACCGAACTGAGTGTAAAACTATCTTTTAATGTATGCTGTCTCAAAATAATTAATAATTAACAATTAATAATGAATATCAACATTTTAATGTTGACCTGATTGTTTGAAGCGAACGACGGCGCGTCTCCATGTAGCGGCATCGATGGCGGGGTAACCCATGTATGTACCGGATTTGCGGATAGAGTTGGGAACGCCTGTTTGGGCACCGAAGATGCAGTTATCCGCGATCTCGATATGTCCCGCCACGCCGACCTGTCCGGCTAAGATGCAATGTTTACCGACCTTGGAACTACCGGCTATGCCCACTTGGGCACAGCAGAAAGTGGATTCGCCGATCTCCACATTGTGGGCGATCTGGACGAGGTTATCGATCTTGGCATTGCGACGGATGATCGTGGAGCCCATCATCGCACGGTCCACTGTGGTGTTGGCACCGATCTCCACATCGTCCTCAATGATGACATTACCGATCTGCGGGATCTTTTGGTTCACCCCTTGCGCATCCGGCTCAAAGCCGAAACCGTCCGAACCGATAACCACACCGGCATGCAGGATACAGTCTTTCCCGATCACCGAATGGGCGTACACCTTGACACCGGCGTACAGCACCGTGTTGTCTCCGATGGTCACGTTGTCACCGATATACACGTTCGGATAGATCTGCACACCGGCACCCAAGCGCACGTTGTTACCGATATACGCAAACGCACCGACATACGCATCGTCGGGCACGGCTACGCCTTGAGCAATGAACGACGGCTGCTCCACACCCTGCTTGCGCGGGTTCATGGCCTTGGAGACCAGTTGTAACAACTGCCCCATGGCACCACGGGCGTTCTCCACCAGAATGAACGCACCTCCGGCTTTGCCTTCTCCGTCCGGAAAAGTGATCTTGCCTTCTACGAGGCTGCGGGTGATAAGCACCACGCCCGCTTTGGTCGTAGCCAAATACGGCAGGTATTTCTCATCGGTAACAAACGACAGGTGTTTGGCCTGCGCTTGCTCGATCGGTGCCACGTCACTGACCTGGGCATTCGAATTACCATACAATGCCCCGCCCAATAAAGCAGCTATTTGTTGTGCACTAAATTCCATTACAATCTGTATTTAAAAATATACCGTTTTGTCGGCTTGCGGGTAAGCGCGGCAAGATCCAATATCTCACTTGCCTGCGCGATGTCGCGCACCGTACCGTCGGAGTATAAAATGTCGATCGAATCGGCCTTTTCTGAATACGTATTACTGGTCGACACATGCTCCGACCAGAGGTACTCGCCGTCCTTTTCGTCTATTCCCAATGCCTGCGCATAGGTCTTGTTGAGCGCCTTTTTCTGCTCATCGGTCAACGGTGCGTCCAACAGTTCTCCGCGGAACAGCCGACGATCAATGAAACTGCGACTCAGCGCACTCAGCACTTTGTCATCACTGCTGATCCATGCTTTGATGGCGCACAGCACATCGTTATCGTCCAAGAGGGCGTATTGCTCCAAAGCCTCGCTGGTCGGCGAGAACATAGAGAAGTCCACGCGCTGGTAGAGGAAATAACGCAAGGCCGGTGAGCAGAACAGCTCTTCCCCGTTCTGTGCCAATTCCTTTGCACGGCTGAGAATCTTAATCAAATGCTGCTCGGCAGCGACGGATGTCTTGTGCAAATAGACCTGCCAGTACATGAGTCGACGTGCTACCAGGAACTTCTCCACCGAGTAGATACCCTTCACCTGTACCACCAGCCGGTCGTCGCGTACGTCGAGCATCTTAAGCAGACGCTCACTCGCCACACGACCTTCCTGCACGCCCGTAAAGAACGAATCGCGACAGAGGTAGTCCATGCGGTCCACATCCAATTGACTGGAGATGAGTTGATGCAAAAAATGTTTGGGATACTCGTTCTTGAAGATAGCGATCGCTGTATCCAATTGACCGTTTAGATCAATGTTAATGCGCTCCATCATGAGAAGCGATATGTCCTCGTGCGTCACTCCGTCCACGAGCGTGTGCTCCAGCACATGCGAGAACGGTCCATGTCCGATATCGTGCAGCAGGATCGCGATCATTGCTGCCGTCTCTTCCTCTTCTGTGATCTCCACATCCTTCAGCCGCAGCGAACGAATCGCCTCTTGCATAAGGTGCATTGCGCCTAACGAATGACCGAAGCGGCTATGCAGCGCACCCGGGTAAACCAAGTACGACAAACCCAACTGACGGATACGGTTCAGACGCTGCACGTAGGGGTGCTGTAACACGTCGTACACCAGTTCATTCGGTATAGACAAGAACCCGAAAACAGGGTCGTTAATTATCTTTCTTTTGTTGGCCATAATTCAAAAAAGCGTGCAAAGATACAAATAAAATATGAGATATGCAAGAAAAAAGCGCTTTTTAGGGCGCTTTTTCCTTTTTTTATTCATGCTTCATTTATTGTGCACGTCGGCCGTCGAGCGTGTAAAGTCCATCTGTACTCTGCACGTACAGCACCTTGTCGATCATCACCAAACGGTTGTTTTTCTCCGTTGAAATCGACTCAATCTCTTCTCCCCACTTGCGGGTAAATTTATAAATTGGCGGGTTACCGTCATCGGCATCCGAGGTGGTATAGAACGTGTCGTCGTCTAACCAACAAATCGCCTCACCTTGCCACTCGTAGGTATTATACGCCTTGATGGGTTGCGGTTGGCGTTTGATTGCATCCGCTACACTCTCGCCGTCCTGACGCACCCAATAGAGTACCCAGCAATAAGTTGCCACGATGTTATTGTGGTTCTTGATGAGGATGTACTTACCGTCCGGGGAGATGTCCGCTGCGGTGACCAAGTGGAAACCCTTATACGGCTTGCTTCCTTCACCCAGGTCCGACTTCACACCCAGGTCGCACACATACTCCAATGTCTGCGTCTCAGTGCCGTAGTCCAAGCGGAACGGAATACGGAACACCTGGCACACATCGTAATAGACCTTGGTGATGATGTAAATCATCTGCTCGCGGTTATCGTACATCAGCGCCTCGTTGTTATGGCTTTTACCATCCGGATAAACATACTTGATATATCTGGGAGTAACGGTTTGCACTGGCATATTAACGGAATCTATAGCCGGTTCCTCAAAATATATAATCCTATAATCTTTTCTGTGTTCATCATTATCACCGAAAGAACCAATAAACAAGTAGTTTGTACCTTCATACACACCACCGGACATATCTTCCCAGTCCCAGCCAATGGTATCCGTCATGTTTAATTTGCACGCCCGCTTCTCGCCTTTTTCATCAGTAGCGATAATACAATCTTCTCTTTCATCACTCTGCATCCAGATGAAACCCGGCGTCACGCGTGAACAAGCAATACCGGATACCTCAATGATGTTCTCGTTGATATCCAGTGTGCCGCACTGTGTTTTCTTCCACGAATAGTTCCACTCCAGCACCTCCCCGTTATAAGTCAAAGGAGGAGCTGCAAAAGCCGAGATGCCCATCAGCATCATTCCGAATAATAGAATCTTTTTCATAACGCTATTCCTTTACTTTGACAACGCATACATGGCGAACGCTGCACAGCCGATACCGGAGATCTGGAACCAAGTCGGCTCAACCGGCTCGTTGAATATATACGCTATGATGAACGACAGCAGCACGGTTACCATCGGCGACAGACCCTCCATCGGCGATACGATCACTGCCTTGCCGTGACGATACGCATACACGAGCGTCAGGGCACCAATTGAGTTCAGGATCTGAATACCGAAGCACATCGCGCTTTTGCTCCATACTTCTTCTCCGGCGAAGAACGCTGCGGCATCTCCATTCATGAAATACGCTACCGGAATGAGTACCAAACCCGACAATGCCATCCAGCAGAAGATGGACTCGGCATCCATATGGTTGTTGGCAAACTTCATAAAGAAGCCCTGGATACCCCAAGCCAGCAACACCAGGCAAGCCAGTACGATCATCAGCACCATGTTAGAAACCGAACCGCTCTGGTCGGACTCCAACGACAGCAACAGAATAGCTGCTAAAGCGACAATGATACCGGCAATCTGCCATTTGGTAGCACGCTCTTTGAGGAAAATAGCAGCGAGTGTGATCACGATCACCGGTGACATGGAAATGAACGGATAAACGATATAAGTCGGACCAAAGGTCAGGGCCTTGAACAATGCCAATTGTCCACCGGCACCGAGCAAACCGACTGTACAACCAAGCAGCGCTGATTTCCAATCGTGCAGGAACTTACCTTTGTTGATGATAAGCGCTGTGATCGCGCACGGAATCATCGTCAGTGCCCAAATAATATACGTCACTGTATCAGGTATACCGTGCTGAATCTGATACCCGGAGAATGCGCCCCAAACACCCCATGTGATGACGGTGATGAGGATAAATACTAACCACAATTTGTTTTTCATACGATTTCCTTATTATGTATTATCTATTTAGTCGGGCAGGCCACCCACATTGATAGTTGTTATGTAGTTATAACCCGTCTCTGCCTCCCACATGTCGTTGTTGGCAAGACGAATGGAGTAACGCGGGTCGTCGTGCAACCGTTCACACGGATCCGGCAGGTTGATATACACTTTGTACTGTCCTTCCTGGAAATTTTTGAGCGTGCACGACAGTGTGAACGTATGCGTCTCGTCCGGCATCCAGAAACGCGGATCGACGTCTTGTTTGAACACATGTTTCTCGCTCGGGTTGGTGGCATTGACGAAGACCAGTTCCACTTCGCGCGGATTCATCGGAGCCGCAAAACCGCGGTTATGCAGCACACAGTACATATCAAACGGACGCTCGAAAACGGGTTTCGGTGTCACGATCACTTTCTCCAGTACCAGACGGTAACCCAGACGCATCAACATCGTATCCATTGTACCATCAGCACGCCACATACTGGTGACCGACTCGCGGTAGTCACGATTGGCATAGGTCCAATGGTATTTCGCCATCTCTTTGAGCGCATTGGCGCCGTTCGAATACGAACATTTCTCGCAGGTCTCTCCGCCCATGAACGTGTATTTGGTATCCTCTGCCCAGAAATCACGATCACTGGGGCTGCTGTAGGTACCCACGTCACTGGAAGAAGAAACGAAACAGTCATTATGTCCGCAGATACGGGCTTTGTTGGTCGGTTGGAAAGCCTCTGCGGCTGTCAACGGTGTAGAAGCCGTGTCACCGCGCATCTTGAGATAACGGCGTTTGAATCCCGGCGTACGGAGTGCTACCTGACGGTTGTCGGGCAGTGCACGAAGCATATGCTCCAGCACCTCCCAGCGCATTTCGAAATCCTCGTCCTTGGTCGGGTTCATCTTATACCCGTTGTCCGTATAGTACCATTCGCCCCAGGAGCCAAGGAAACCGCACTGGGCACAGAGGATGACATCCGCATGTTTCTGCAGATAGGGAGTGATTTGGTCAATATGGCGGTGTACCCATTCCGGGGTAGCATTCCAAGGTTGGTCCTTGCGTTCCATACTGCTCTTATAGGAGAAGCGAACAACGGCTTTCGCACCGCCATCGCGTAATGCATTCATGTTCGTTTCCAAGCGATCTAAGAACTCTTGGGGGATATCCGACTCCATATAATCAGTCAGATAATAGGAGTACAGATACAAAGAAAGTTTCGCGTATGTATCGCGATTTTTGTTAATGGTAGTAGCCGTGATGTTTTTTTCCAAATCATCCGAAGTGAAATATACTTGCGCATACAAGCCGCGCTCCGGGTTGGCGAAGATCTCACCGGATTCGGTGAGCTCGATCGTGGTGCCTTCCGGCTCTTTTTGTTCAGGTTCAGGAGTGTTACACGCTGCGAACAGCAGTGTAATGATTAAAGAATAATGAATAATGGATAAATCGTGCCTATGGAAGGCTAAGAATATCTTTTTCATAGCATTAGCAGCTATTAATAATTATAAAAAACGGTACCGGTGTGGAGCGGTGTGCCACCACACCGGCACCTTCAATCAACATTGATTAAGCTTAATTTGTGTTGTTGTTTGTTAAAATTACAAAATTCCGGAAATTATTTGTTAATTTTAACTTTCAGCTTCGGAGCGTGACCTGCAGGATTCTCGTCCGTTACGCTAACGCACGGGAGGATACCTACAGAGCTCCAGTTTTGTTGGATATCGAAACCGATACCGAACTCACCAGCGTTCATCTCAACACCAGGAACAGTACCGAGCAACTCACGGAGGAGTTGGATCTCGAACTTACCGTCTACGTACTGGCTGTTACCAACAGGAAGTTGACCTTCACCGATGATAGCGCCCCAGAAGTTGGTTTCATTACCCGGGTTCTCAGGATCTTCCCAGTTCCAACCGTCTCCACCAACTTCACCCCACCATTTGAATACAGCAGGATTGTAGTTGTTCGGCTCGCCACCGGAGAAGATAGCGGTCTCACAGAGGATATCTGTGTTAGCATCTGTGAACTCGTCACCATAACCACCGGTCAAATCGCTGTTGTCGAGGTCGATGTAAACGTGGAACGGAACCCACTCAAGGTCAACGATGTCGTCCATGTTCGGCTCAACGAGGATGTTGATGTACATCTCGGTAGCGTAAACTTTTACACTCTTCAAGCCAAGGAGAGCAGCGTTTTCCGGACAAACAGCCGAAGCAACGAATTCTGCAGGCAGTGCATCCCAGTCAGCTAACGAGTTATCGTCAACCTTGATTTCCGGGATCTCAGCAGGCGGAGGAGTAACACCACCATCGGTTACCGTAATTTTGCATACTGCCGTTTGGTCACCAGCCTTAGCGGTAATGTTGGCCTCACCGGCAGCAATACCCTTAACCAGACCTGCGTCAACAGTTGCTACTGCCTCATTACTGGATGCCCATGTAACGTCCAGGTTGGCAGTCAACTGAGCAGTTTCACCAACAGCGATGGTAACTTCTGTCTTATTCAGACTCAGTTTGTCGGCTTGTGGCTCTTTATCTTTACATGCCACGAAACCTAATGTCAGCGCTGCAAGCGCTACAGCAAAAAATTTGTTTGCTTTCATAATGTTTTGTGTTTTTAATTGGTTAATAAATAATGTTGATTGGTTGTTTCTTATTAATATCCCGGGTTCTGTTGGATACCGCTAACGGTCCACTCATTGTTCGGGATAGGATAGATAATATGCGGCTCAGTGGTCGGATCAACGATCTTATACGGCTGTGCGCCGGCATAACGGCGATCCATTTTGAGTTTGTTACGGCACATGTCAAAGTGACGATGACCTTCCCATGCCAACTCCATACGACGCTCGTCCATCACGATGTCAATCACGTTGTCGTAGCCCAGGAGGTTACCTACTGCGAAAGTAGGAATACCGGCACGGGTACGAATGACATTCACGTCATCCAATGCCTCCGCATCCTTACCCGTACGGGCATATGCCTCTGCACGGTTCAGGATCACCTCACCCCAGCGGCACAGAACCGGCGAACTCAACATCGGGTTGCCGTCCTGATAGCTGAACTTGCTGATGAAGATCATCGGAATCGTATATCCGGTACGAAGCGTCACATCGTTGTTGATACGTACCATACAGTCCTCACCCATGTAGTTAGCGTGATACTCGTAGTACGGACCTGCCGGATCGGCTACGCCCTCACCGTTCACCATACGTTTTTCGATCGCATAGGTGTTGCCGTCCGAACCCTTGAACGAGTAGTCGCCTGCATTATCAATCAAGTTGGTTTTGTACTTGATATGCGGAGCCTCGGGATCGCTGTCGCTGGCCGGAATAGTAACATAGACTTTCTTGCCTGCTGCGCCGGAGAACTGCGGCAGGATGTAAGCCGTATAGCGTACATCCATCGGATAACGCTCGTACAAGTACATCAGCGGGTCAGACGGATAAATCTCGCCCCAGCCGATACCGTCTTTGAGGTACATCGAACCGATCGAAGACTGACCGCGGTCATCGGTTGTCTCGTGTGCGATGCAGAACAAGGTCTCTTGACGATCCTTTGCATTGGCAAAATAGGTAGCGAAATCGCCATCCAACTTGGAAGCCGGAGCGGCACCGTTGAGCGCCTCATCTACCGTAGCGATACATTTGTCATACTCCTCCATGTAGAGGTACACGCGGCTCAGGATGCCTAATGCAGCCTCTTTGCAAGGATAACCCGCATTGCCACGCGGCTTGCTGCTCATCAGATCTGCACCCTTACGCAGGTCCAGTACGATCTGGTCATACACCTCACCGACCGTATTACGCTTGATACCTTCCGAAGAGGTAGTAACGCGCAAAGGTACACCGAGGTTATCACGGCCGAACGAATAGGGCTGTGCATACAGCGTTACCATATGCAGGTGCATCAAGCCACGCATGAAATAAGCCTCGCCGAGGAGCTGGTTGTTCTCCGGTTTGCTCTCATCCAAGGTCTCGATCACCGTGTTGCACATATAAATAGCCTTGTATCCCACCATCCAAAGCGTACCTACGTTCTTCAGACCGTCGGTCATCATATACGCGGTCGCTTCATACAACGGGTCCGTTGTGTGTGCCGACAAGCAGATGTTATCTGCCGGGAACTCTGCCAACTGGAAGTAGTGACGAACATAGCAGTTACCGGAAGCATAACCGAGGAAATCCACCTCGTCCTTCAGTACTGCATAGCATCCATCCATGATATACTCCGCACCTTTGGCATCCTGCAGCAACAGGTCACTGTTCAACTCATCCGAAGGGAAGGTGTCCAGGTTGCAGCTGCTAAAACCGAGCATTGCTCCGAGTGCTACGGTTAAGTATAATGCTTTTGTTTTCATAATTCTTTCAACTTTAAACTTTAAACATTCAACTTAGAAAGAGATCTCTACACCACCTTGGAACGTACGTCCGACAGGATAGTTTTCCGAATAGAAGCCGGCGAGACTGTACGTCGATTTCTCCATTGTGATTTCCGGGTCCATACCGGAGAACTTGGAGGCGGTGAACAGGTTGTCTGCCGAGAAATAGATGCGGCACTTGGTCATGTGCGCCTTGCTGATCAGCGTCAGCGGGAAGTCATAACCAACAGTCAGGTTCTTAAGACGGAAGTACGAACCGTCCTCCAAATAACGGGAAGAAATCTGGTTCGCGTTCTTGTTTCCGTTCAAGGTTGCTTTCGGGTGCGTTGCGTTGTCGCCCGGGTTCTGCCAACGGCTCCACCCGAGATTGTTGTTCTCGATCGAGAGCTGGTTGTAACCCAGATAAGCACCATCCGCATCCGAGGAGTGACGGGTGTAGTTGTAAATCGTATTACCGTACTGGTAGTTGCTGTTCATATGAATGAAGATACCCTTCCAGCTCAATTGCGTGCTCAAACCACCGGAGAACAACGGAGTCGCTTTGCCTACTGCATGTGCGTACGTATTGTTGTAGTCATTGGTAGTAGTCTTGTTGCCGGCAGCATCTAAGATGTAGTTACCGTCTGCATCTACGCAGTACCACAGCGGGTCACCGTTCGTCGGATCCACACCTGCCCACTCTTTCAACCACCATGTGTAGATATCTTCACCCTCTGCGATACGCTGGTTAACCGACGAAGCAGCTTGGAAGATCGGAGTATGGTCCGGCAGGCTGGTCACGCGGTTCTGGTTGAAACCGATGTTGAAACCGATGTCCCAGCGCCAACCGTTCATGTTGATCACGTTAGCATCCAGACTGAACTCGATACCGCGGTTACGAACCGAACCGGCGTTCTTCATTACCTCATAGAAACCACTTGAAGGCGGCTGCTGAACGTAGAGCAACAAATCGGTGTTGTCCGTCTGATAGAGGTCGATAGACATATCGATGCGTTTGATGAATTGCAGATCAATACCTACTGCAGCCATCTTAGCCGTCTCCCAATGCAAATCCGGGTTAGCCAGACGGCTCGGGCTCGCTGCTACATTGCCTTGATAGAGCGCGCTCAACGAATAAGTGGACAGGTACTGGTAAGCCGGGATATCACTGTTACCCGTGATACCGTACGATGCACGCAGTTTCATGAATGAAACGACGTCCTGCATTTTCATGAACTCCTCGTTGCTGATCAACCAGCTGGCTGCTACCGACGGGAAGTGACCTACACGGTGGTTAGCACCGAATGCGGAACTACCCTCTGCACGGTAGGTAGCGGTGATGAAGTAACGTTTGCCGTAGTCGTAACTGGCTTGTACGAAAGCAGCCCAGCCCTTACCCGGCATGATGTAACCGCCATTGGTAAACGGAGAAGAAGAGTTCAAGGCTTGTACACCGTTCGGCATACCTACACCCGAAGCATTCAGATACTCCGACTGCCAGATACTGAACTCCTGACCAACCATGGCGTTGAAGCTGTGCTTATCCCACTGGTAACCACCCTTCAGGATATTGGTGGTACCGAACGATTTGCTCTGTCCGACACTCTTCTCCAGATATCCGTTCTGATATGACGTATCATAGGTACGCGGGTCAATATAGGTTGAACTCAACCAGTGTCCGGCACCGAACGTGTTCGTTGTCGAGAAGTGCAACCAATCCGTGAAATGTACGTTCAACTGCAGCACACCTGCGAAATCGAAACTCTCCGACTTAGCGTAGTTGTACTCCGTGCCGTGCAACGAGTTCCACGTCTCCTGGCTCCACCATTTCTGGCCGTTGTCCGGACGCTTACCGTTGGTGATCATCACATATTGGTTGGTCAGGTTACCTGCCTCATCATATGCGTACGGGCAGTCCCACGGCATCTTGAAGAAGGCATCACCCAACATCGTCCAGCTCGATGCGTAATCAACACTCGACTTGCTGAAGTCCACCTTCACGTTCATATCCAACCACTTGGTGAGGTCTGCCTTCAAAGAAGCATGACCCGTTACTTTCTGCATACCGGTCGATTTGAGCGTTCCCTGCTCACCGAAGTAGTCGAGCGATACATAGTATCCTACGTGCTCCGAACCGCCGTGAACAGCTACGTTGTAGTTCTGAACCACACCGGTGTGGAAGAACTCGTTCTGCCAGTTCCAGTCTTGATCCAACAGCGACTCCGGATAGGTCAGTTTGAATACGGTCGGCGAGAAGAGTTGGCTGTGGAAATTGTACAACTCAGCCGAACGCATCATGCGGTAGTTACCGAACAATGCCTGCTTGGCACCGGCTGTTGCCTTGAGGTCCACATGCACTTTGTCACCTTTCTTACCACTCTTGGTCGTTACTACGATAACACCACCTGCACCCTGTGCACCGTAGATACCGGTCGAACCGGCGTCTTTCAATACGGAGATGGTCTCTACGTCGTTCGGGTTGAACGCACCGCCCATCACACCATCTACTACGTAGATAGGAGCGGAACCGGCGTTGATAGAACCTGTACCACGAATACGGATCTGAGCCGCATCACCCGGCTGACCACCGGCGTTAGAAACGGTCAATCCGGCTACTTTACCTTGCAGCATATTACCGAGGTCACTGGTCGTCACATCGGTCAACTCGTCTGCAGTCACTGTTACTACGGCAGAACTCAACTCTGCACGTTTCACTGCCGAATAACCCAAAGATACCACTTCTTGCAGCATTTGAGCATCCGACTCCATGATAATGTTCATGTCAGCTACGGCACGAACTTCAATCGTTTTGTAGCCAATGTACGACAATTGCAATGTTGCTTTGTCAGGCACCGTGAGTTGGAAATTACCGTCAAAATCAGTAACCGTACCGGTTGACGATCCTTTCACCAGAACACTCACACCGATCATCGGCTCTGCACCATCGGCGTCGATCACCTTACCTTTGACGTGGATATCAGCAAATGCTGCTACCGCCAACGTCAGGCAGAGAAAGATTGCTTGGATTCGTTTCATAAATATTACTATTTGGTTAAATGATTGTTTGTTATTGCGCTACCACTTTCAGCAGATAACTCCGCTCGAACTCCACCTCAATCTTCGGATTCGCTCCGCTGACCTCAAACTCACGCGGTTCATCCGCTGTATATTCGATTGCCGTATAGGTCTTGGCGGGATCCAGACCCTTCAACTCTATCTCTCCCTCAAAAGCCGGATCATCATCGATATAGAATGCATAATAGAGCGCATCGTTCTGACGGATCACGTGTGCCTCCGGATAGTCATAACCCCATGTGTAGAGGTTCAGGTACTCACCGCGGGCGAGGTTGTTCTCCTTATAGATCTTCATCCATTTGCGGATGAGCGCCTCTTTCTCCGGCGTCAACTTGAACGGACCTTCCGTCCAATCCGGATTATCCTCCGGATAGGTGAACTTGGTACCAATCACCGAACCGGTACCGATCTGCGAAGCAAAATCATCACCGCCGTCCGTCAATTCGATATGGTCACCGTAGTAAGCCAGCCCGGGTGCCATCGCCGCATAGGCTTTGCGTTTCATACGAACCTGACGAGAAGACATCGGGTCGGACGCCACCGCCTGATTGATCTGCGGAATGATCCAGTAGTTCACTGCGCAGCCGCACGGACAAATCTGAATGACCGCATTCGGCTTATACTGACGTGCCTCGTTATACACCTTCTCGAAATAGGTGTACATCTTCTCCGGCGCTTCCCATGCATTGTCCAAACCTGTATGCTCGTTATAATCCGGCAGACAACAGTTGAGGTGCTGGCCGTCAATCTTCAAACCGTCGAAGTTCCAAGTCTGCAGGAACATCTTCAGCAGGTCCTTCGTATACGCATCCGTCGCAGGATTGATCGGCGACAGATACCAACTGTCCCACCATGTGATATACTCGTGTGCCCACTCGTCGGTCAACAGCAACATCTCCGGGTGCTCTTTCACGAGCTTCGTATCCGGGTCAGCGGCCAACGGAGCCCACCACAGTTTGGCCTTCATGCCGCGTTTGTGAATCTCATCCGTGATGTGACGCATGTCTTTGTCACCACCGGGGAAAAGCTCATTGGTATTCCAATCACCTTCCGCAATCTGGTATCCGTCATCTACGTCCACCCAGGTAAAACCGAGTTCCGCTACTTTGTCCAGCGTACCCAACACCATGTCCATCTTGAACGGACGTCCGTATCCCCATGCGCACCAAACCGGCTCGAATGCCTCCGGCTCGGACGGTTTCATCTCCACGCCTTCATTCGCCTGCATGTACTCCGAGAACGTACGCAGTGCCGTGAAATAGTCTCCTTTGTGCGTATAGCGGAATGCTTTGAAGCAACGCAGTGTATCGCCTGTGGCCAACTCTTTCGGCTCCGGCAACTCATAATGGAGTGCCATCGACACCTTGTTGTCATACCGCTTCCACGCTACCGGCATCGAGATCATGCGGAGCACCGGCTCAAACAGACCGATCGCCACACCGCCGTCACGCTGCCACAAGTCCACTACCGGAATACCGCCTCCGTAGTCGGAGTTGTTCATGCCCAGGTAGTTCTCTTTCTCAAATCCCTCTGTCACCGGAAGTACCCAATCCAAACGGGCGTTGGTGCTGCTGGGCTGGAGTGACCATACGACCGAGTCCTGTGCCTCCACCTCTGTGCGGCACAACTCATACCCCTTCACCGTCACCGGCTTGCCTTCGTTCACGAAATACGTCTCTACAACCTCCAGACCTTCCACTCCTTCTACCGGAGTCACCGTCTGATGTTTACTCACGCGCAAGCCGTTCTCGCTGTACGGGAACGACTGCATATCCGCTTCGGCGCATATCAAACGCTCTGTGTCCGCCTTAGGCGCACAGGCTGCCAAAAGGACAGCGGCAATAATGTAAAGTGACTTTTTCATTACTTATACTGCGTTAAGATTCGTTCTGCGTTATCGTGGTACATCTTCTTGAGCACCTCATCCGGCAGATTGAAACCCGACAGCGCCCAATGATATCCGTACTCCGGTACATAGAAATGCTCATCGTTCGTCTCCAGCACGCGGAAGATGTTACGATACATCTCTGCATCCATGCCGTTATCCGTACCGAACAGCACGCGGTCCTGATATTTAATAAGGAATTCACGCGTAGCGCGCGGCGTGTGCGCGGACTCGGCTACACGTGCCGAGATATCGAAATACATATTCGGATACTTATCCAGCAGCGCACCCAGACGCGGCAGGTCGTGCGTCATGTTCAGATAATGGCACGCAATGAAAATCGCCTCCGGATTCTCACGTACAGCATTTTCAAACGTCTCCATCAACTTGTCATAACCGTAGCAGTTCGTCGTGTCCACATGCCACGTAACCGCATTGACCAATCCGTCATTCTTCTCATCCATAGGCAGATACATCCAGTACGGCTCTGCGATATGAATACTGATCGGCATCTTGAGCTCAGCTGCTTTCTGAATCAGCGGTTTGATACGCGGATCGTCAATATGAATATCCTTACCGTCCGCCGGACGAGCATACGTATCACCTTCGCCTTTGTCGCCCAACTCACCTACGCCGACGGCGCCCATCTCATGGTAACGCTCCAGCGTCTCGCAGGCTTTCGCAATGCCTTCCGGTGTATCAATATCCGTATAATCGAAGCAGCACCAGAAGCGGAAATGGTCTTTGTACGGAGCGTACAATTCCACATACTCCTCAAACGGGCGACCGATCCATGAGCAGTGCATAACCGCCGTATTCAGCACACCGACCTTATCCATCGTCTCGCACCACTGCGCTACCTCTTCTGCATTCGCTGCATAGTCATGTGCATGCATATCAATAATGTCGAACTTGGCACGCTCCACATAGGTAACGGGGATATTGTTGATTACCTGCGGATTAAACTCCGTCAGTAGAATCTTGTCCGCCGGATTAGCAGACGATTCGGTACTTGCCTTAGGGGCGCTACATGCCGCCAATACCAGTGCGGCGCTAACGAAGAAGAATAACTTTTTCATAGTATTTCTAATTTCGGATGCAAAGTTACAACTTTTTTTTCATATATATACTATATATTTATATGTTTTACAGCATATTTTACGTGATTTTAATAACTAAGGCACATATATTCAATATATTACGAAACATAAAATGTTATTTCGTAACATTTCGAAAAACACGAACGAAACTTTTTTATTTGCATATTTCGAAAATATTTCGTACCTTTGCACTCGATTTTGAAACTACATAGCCATGAACTCATCTTCCGCAAAAGAACGTAGAGCGCTGATTCTGCGCTTATTGGAGCAAAAAGACGAAGTGCTGGTTACCGAATTAAGTCGGGACACCGGTATTTCGGAAGTGACGATTCGAAAGGATCTGACCATCCTTCAAAACCGTCACCTGCTGCTGCGCACCCGCGGCGGTGCCATGCGCAAGCCGGTGGAGAACCAGAACGAAGACACCGCCATCTCCAAAAAACAGATGTTTAACTTCAAGGAGAAAGAGCGCATCGGAATCGAAGCCACCAAAATGATCAAAGAAGGTGATTTCATTGTGCTGGACTCCGGTACTACGACCCTCGAGATCGCTAAACATCTGGACAAGTTCCAACACTTGCGCATCTTGACCAACGCAATGAACATAGCTACCGAATTGGTCAAGTACAACCGCTTCGATGTCGTGCTGCTTGGCGGTAACGTACGAGCCAAGAGTCTCTCCATGGTCGGCCCGTTAGCCCTGTCCGTTCTCCGTAATTTCAGCCGATACAAACTGTTCCTGGGCGTGGACTCGTTCTCCATTGAAAACGGAGTCTCCACGCCGAGTATGGAGGAAGCGCTGCTCAACCAGATCATGATTCAGCAAGCCGACCAGGTCATCGCTGTCTTTGACTCGTCCAAATTCAACAAACGCAGTTTCGTACATATCGCTGACACCAAAGAGATAGATACCATCATCACAGATCGCGCAATCCCGACCGGCATGACCTCCAAACTGAAAGCCGCAGGAGTGGACGTGCGCATCGTATAAAACCCTCCTTATCCCAAAAAGAATCAGCCCGCCAACGCGAGCTGATTCTCTTATACGGTCAAGCCTCCAGGGCTTGCCGCCGGTAACTACTTACTGAACCTGTACACCCATCATGTTGTAAACCTTGCCGTCTCGGAGGATGAACAGCTGTCCGTCACGAATGAACTTCTCGCCGTCCTTCACATTCTCCACTACGGTATTCTCAATACCGGTCGGCGGTGTGTGCGGTGTGGTACGTTTCACTTTCATCGTATTGATGAGCTTGACATTGCCGTTTTTGTCCGCTGTATAGGAATTCATCTCGATACAGTCCGCTTTCACCGTGAATTTCGTGAACGACGGAGCACCCGGTTGACCGAAGAAACCGGTGAACAGATCGAAATAGTTCTGTACCAAGTGCTTGTTGTAGTACTCCTCCATCTTGGCACGGCTGTACGGATCATACCGTTTGCGACCGCAGGTAGCACCGATGAAATAGAGCGTACCATCGTCCGTTACATACTCACCGTTTTTGTAACCGGTCATGTTGGCACTGTGCCCACCGGCTGTAACCGTATCCACATTGCTTACCGCGCCATCTACAACCGTACGGGTCCACGGGTCAACCGGACCAATCACCTCGTAGCAGTGGTCATGACCTTGGATAGCGAGGTCAATCTGGCAGTCGGCGAAGATCGGCAGCATGATGTCCCGGAACATCGGAGTCTCCTCATCTACCGAGTGCCCCGAACCCGAGAAGATATTCTTGTGGGCCAATGTCACACGGTATTTGACATTCGGATGCGCCTCAACCTGATCGTAGAACCAGTTCTTAAGATCGGTGGACAGATAGGTCGAACGACGCGCCGAAGCACTACTACCGCTGGCACGCCACCAGTCTTGGAGCGAATAAACCAGGAACAGCACGTCACCATAAACGAAGCTGTACGTGATACCCTCGAACTGCGGTTTGGTCTTGGCCGTCTGGTTGAATGCGTTGTCGGTATTGAAGTGGTACGTATAGTTGAAGTTATCACTGTCATCGTGGTTACCGTCCGTCGGTACAATCGGCATCTTCATGATCACCGGTTTGATACTCTCTTCGAACCAACGCTCCCACTCCCACTCGGAGTTGGCGTTCGTACCGGTCTCTACGAAGTCACCCGGGAACACGCAGAAACGTGCATCACCGGCATGAGCCGCAGCCGCGGTGGCACACCAACGCGCATTATCCACATACTCCTGATCCATAATGTGGCTATCCGTCATGTAGATGAACGAGTATTCACCTTGCTCGGCGTCCTTGGTACGGAACTGAGCAATCTCACTCCAGTGACCTGCGAAACCGACACGCCAACTGTATATTTGACCCGGTTGCAGGTTCTCCGCAATCGCCTTATGGCTGACATAGGTGAACTTGGTCTTGGGATCAATCTTAGCCGCCTTAATGATACCGGATGTCGAAACAGCATAGTTCAGCGGTTTCGTAGTTGTCGGCGTAGCATTGATGGTGATGACACCATTACCCTGCTCAAAATCAGCAGCAACTGCATCCGCTTTCGCTACCAACTGTACCGAACCTTGTTCGATACCTCCGTTGGTGAACCATGCAAACGCCATACGCGTCGACGGGTCACCGTTGATATTGGCGATCATGTTATACGGCTCCTCTTTCGGAACCAACTTACCGGCAGCCGCATTCATCTCAGCGATCTTGCCTGCGATACTCGGCAGGTCGCTCTCCGGGTTGAGAGAGTCAATACGCGCAGCCTCTTTCGCAATCAGGAACGGCATCCAGGACGGAACCGTATAGTCCTCCTGCTTGTACATCGTATCGGCTGCCAGCACCTCATCCGGATACTTGGTCGGCGGAATAGGAAGCACTACCACTACAGCGAAGTCGGTAAAATTACCGTCCACGGTCGTCACACGTACAATCGTCGTGTCTTCGGTCAGACCGGTGATACCACCGTTGTCATCTACCGAAGCGATCGTCGGATCGTCAATCGCCCACATGAGGCGTTTGTTGGTAGCGTTCGCCGGTGCGATGATAGCGGTGGCACCCACTACCTGCTCCTTGATCACAAACAGCGTGTCCTCGTAGATCTCCACACCCGTTACGGCAACAACTTGCGCATTCGGGTTGTACTCATACGCACCTACATCTACCCCGTTACCTACCGGACGTGCTACGCCTAAGATATCGGTAGCCGGTGCTTTGTCAGCACGACCTTGGTCAATCAGCGGAGACGTGGACAGCAGCGACCAATCGGCTGCACGCATAGCAGCGATCTCACCTGCATTCTGCGGAACACCGACAAACGTAGTCGGGTTGTTGAACTGCGGACCGTCTGCGTCCATGTTGTTACGCGACATGCTATACGAGGTGAACGATTCGCCGTCGAATCCTTCATCCGCCCAGTTATTACTCGAGCCGTTGCTCTCGCCGCTGATGAAGTTAGCCGGATCGGCATCACCTTCTTCGTCACGGTTGCCCCAGAATACGGAGTTATACACCTGATCTACCGAGTGAATACCGGCGTATTGCTTGCCTTGGTTGTTAACCACCGTACAGTTCTCTACCAAACCTCCGGCTTCATTATAAATACCGGCAGAACCGGGCCAACCATCGACTGAACAAGTGTTGTTGTACAACACGGTGTTACGGATGATACAACCGGCATTGTGCAGACGAACAGCACCGTACTTACCACTGTTACCACGTACAATACAGTTCTCCATCACGGCGTTCTTGTACAGATATGCACCACCACCGCTACTTGTCGCTTCGCACAACTCAATAGTGGTGTTACGGATAATAGCCGGAGTAGCTGCATTGCTTGCATTCGCATATACACCGCCACCGCCGGAACCTTTACAGTTACGGACAATACAATGGTCCATAATTACATTACCACGGATGAACGCGCCACCGCCTTCACCTGAATATTCTGTATTCTGGAGTATTAATCCTTCAATTAGAGTCGGGTTTGTACAATCGTTGTCATATTTGACGATAAGGAACTTACCTAGACCAGTACCATCGAGGATGGACTTATAATTCTCGATGTCCCGTGTACCAGTTGTAGCATTATAACCACCGCGGATGCTCACACCGTCCTTCAAAGATATGGTCTCGTTATACGTACCGGCAGCAACATACACTTCATCACCGGATGAGGAAGCATTAACTGCCGTTTTTACACTGGCTTTCGCGGTCGCCCAACTCAAACCATCGTTCGCATTGTCGCCCGTAGGAGCTACATACCGAACCGTTGCTGACGCGCACAACGCTGCTGTGCAGGCCGTCAATAGGAAGAATAGTTTTTTCATGCTGGTTAATTATTTGGTTGTTTCTTGTCCTAAGCTGTTGAATATACGACCGTCACGCAAGATATAGAGCTGACCGTCACGCAGGAACTTCTCGCCTTCTTTCACCGCCTTCGGTGTTACCACACCCTCGTGCAGATCGGTCACCGTGTGCTCACGGTTGCGTACGATACGCATCGTATTGATCAGCGTCACATTACCTTCGTCGTCATCGGCCGTGTACGAGTTGAACTCCAGACAGTCTTCTTTCACCGTGATCTTGGTGAACGTCGGAGCTTCCGGCTGACCGAACATACCCGTGAACAAATCAAAGTAATTCGGCACATTGTGGTGCTTGTCGTCGAACAGTTTCGACAAATCATCCGTGTACTCGTTCTCCATACGCTGACGAGTATGCGGATAATAGCGCTTGTGACCACAGGTTGCACCGATGAAATAGAACGTACCGTCATCGGTACAATACGTACCGTTCTTATAACCCGTCATGTTCTTGTTCGTACCGCCTTCCACGATTTCACGATCCGAAATAGCCTCCAGAATCGGCGTCAGGTTATCCGGATCAACCGGACCGATTACCTCATACGTATGGTCGTGACCCTGCAGCGCTACGTCGATCTCACACTCCTTGAAGATAGGAAGCATACAGGTACGGAACAAAGGAGGATCCTCATCCGTCGAGTGGTCCGAACCCGAGAACAGGTTGAAGTGTGCTAACGATACACGGAAATGCGTATCCGGGTTGTCATGACACTGCTGACGGAACCAGGTACCTACGTGATCCGACAAATAAACAGACCAACTGCGATACAACTGGTCGTAACTCTCACGCCAGAAATCCTGCATCGAGAACACCAGGAACAGTACATCACCATACACAAAACTGTACGTGATACCCTCAAACTGCGGCTTGTCCGTCACATTCATATTAAAGAAATTATCCGTATTGAAGTGATACGTGTAGTTGATGTTCGGGCTGTCATCGTGGTTACCGTCCGTCGGTACGATCGGCATCTTCAAAATGACCGGCTTGAACGACTCCTCAAACCAACGCTCCCACTCCCATTCGCAATTATTGGCATCTCCGTCCTCAACGAAATCCCCCGGGAAGCAGCAGAACTTGGCATCCGGCACCGTGTTCACAGCCGCCAATGCACAACGACGTGCTTCGTCCACATACGTCTTGTTCATGATATGACTATCACTCATGATGAGGAACGAGAACTCGCCTTGCTCCTCATCCTCGGTGCGGAACTGAGCGATATCGCTCCAATAGCCCGGGTATCCGACACGCCAACTGTATGCCGTACCCGGCAGCAGGCCCTCTGCCAACGCTTTGTGGCTCACGTATTTATAACGCACGCCTGCACCCAGGCCGGAAGCATTCCGGATATAAGTGCACTTACCGGCATATCGCAACAACTTGGTCGTCTCCGTGTTCGCCTGCAGAACAATCATATCCTGTGCCGCATCAAAATCCGCTTCCGTCGCATTCGCCATCGGCAGAATCTGTACCACACCGTCCGTAATGCCCTCGTTCGTGAACCAGCAGAAACCCATACGACTCTTCGGGTCGCCGTTAATGGTGGCAACCATGTTATACGGCATCTGCTTCACCTGCAAACCGGCCACCGCGTCTACCAAGGCCTGTAAGTTAGCCTGCGTAGCGCTCGCCACAGCTGCTTTCTTGGCGACCAAGAACTGCGTGTACGTCGGCACCGTGTAGTCGGCTTGCGCATACAGCGTATCCGCCAACACCTCCGCCGGATCCAGTTCTTGCACTCCTGCATACATACCGAACGGCATACAGCAGATCATCAATAAGTAAAAAAGTTTCTTCATTAGTGTATTATTTTAAGTTCATTGAATTTCTCCGTTCGGCCGTTCTCATACACCTTGAACGACTCGATCAACAAATGGTCTTTTTTCACCGTCACACGGGTGTAACTCGGCGCACCCGGCTGCGTGAACAGACCGGTAAACAGGTCGTAATAATTCTCGACCTGATGAATATGCTTGGACGCATCCATCTCCTCACGAGTCAACGGCGTATAACGCTTTGCACCACAGGTTGCACCGATGAAATAGAGCGTACCGTTTTTTACATTATAGGTATTCCCGTCTATATCCTCCGTCAACGGCTTGCAGTTATCCGGATCAACCGGACCGATCACTTCATACGTATGGTCATGACCCTGCAGCACCAGATCCATCCGACATGCTTTCATCACCGGCAACATCGTCTTTCGTATCAGCGGCGTCTCTTTGTCCCGCTGGTGATCCGAACCCGAGAACAGGTTCTTGTGCACCAATCCTACATGCCAGTCCGCCTCGGGATGCGCCGCTACCTGCTCCTTGAACCAACCGCCCAAATCGCGGGTGAAATACTCCGAACTCATCTCCCGCATATCGTACTCACCGCGCCAGAAATCCTGCATCGAGAACGCAATCAGCAACAGATCGCCATACGCGAAACTATAATTGATACCCGCAAACTGCGGACGCACCTTCGTCACTTGATTAAAACTCGTATCCGTATTGAAATGATACGTGTAGTTCAGCAGCGGACTGTCATCATGGTTGCCGTCTGTCGGTACAATCGGCATCCGCAGGATCACCGGCCGCTGCACTTCCTCGAACCAACGCTCCCACTCCCATTCGCTGTTGTTCTCTGTGCCTGTATCCACGAAATCACCGGGAAAAACACAGAAACGTGCGTTCTTCTCATTGCGCGCAACCGCCTCCGCACACAGGCGCGCTGCGTCTATATATTCCTTATTCTGTATATGACTGTCCGTCATATAAATGAACGAGAACTCACCCTGCTCCTCATCGGCCGTGCGGAAAGAGGCCCACTCACTCCAGTGTCCTTCATACCCTACACGCCAACGGTACTCCGTTCCCGGCTTCAGGTTCTCGGCCAGCGCCTTATGACTCACATACCGAAACGCGGTGTTCTTATCAATATGCGCGGCTTTCAACAAACCCGAACTCGAAATCGCATAATGCAACGGCACAGTCGTCGTTGCTGTAGCCGGAATGCTGAACTTCGGTTTCTGATGCAGGTCTGACCCTGCTGAAGGCTGAAGACTTCCTTCATAAATCTCCACCACTCCCTTCTCCACACCTTCGTTCGTGAACCAGCAGAATCCCATCCGGGTCTTCGGGTCTCCGTTAATGGTCGCCACCATGCAATACGGCTCTTCCTTGTCCTGCAGCACAGACGGATCGTTCGTCTGCAGATACGTCATAAACGAAGGCACCGTATAGTCAACGGTCGTGTACAACTTATAGTCCTCCGCTTGTTCCCGTTTGGCCGCAGGAGCCATCTTCGCAATGCGATGCGTCGGCTTGCCCACACTATAATCGGCTGCCAGCATAATAGCCTGCTCCGCCTCATTGAGCGGCACACCGTAGAACGTAGCCGGGTCACGGAAATGCGGACCGTCTGCCGCCTCATTGTCCCCGCTCAACCACGGCTGCTCGAAGAAATGTGCCTCGAAGCCCTCATCGGCACGACTCATGCCCGACTCGCTCTCGTCCGACACATAATTGCTCGGATCCACAAACCCGTACTCATTGCGGTTACCCCACATCGTGCAGTCAAACACCGAACTCTCCGAGTGAATACCGCCGTAACGGTCACCGTAGTTATGAGCAATAACACAGTGCTCCAACGTACCGTCGAAATTCGCCACACCTCCGGCATCCGGCCACATATGTCCTGTAGCCGTGCAGTTATGAATCACACAATTCTCCAATCGTGCCCCTAATGCCGACGCCTCCGGCAGATCGCCTTTAATCAACACACCGCCGCATTGCAGACCACTGCAACCGCGCACGACACAATGCCGCATCGTCACCTTACCGCGCAACCATGCCGCACCACCGCGTTCGTTATGACGCGCGTTCTGCAGCACGAAATTCGCGATCAGTGTCGGACGAACCATATCCTGCTCGCACGTCACCAAACGCGCACCCAGGTTCTTACCGTCCAGCACGGTATACCCGTACGGACGACGGGTCAAGTTATCGCCCTGTTCCTTCCAGCCGCCAATGATCGTGAGGCCGTCTTTGAGTTCAATACTCTCGTAGTAAACGCCCTCCGCCACATACAACGTATCACCCGGCTTGCAGTTGTCGATACCCAACCCGATTGTCGCTTGCGCCGTCTCCCACGAACGACCGTCATTGCCGTCCAAGCCGTCTTTCGACACATACCACGTAGCCGCTGACGCATTCAACGCCAGCGCTACGCAGCATAATATGAAAAATCCCTTTTTCAATACTAGTTGTCTAGTTGCCTAGCCGTCTAGTAGACTAGTCTATCAACTCCAGCCAAAGCGCTCTTTTCCAATGCGCTCCACATCCTCACGGCATGTGAATGCGGTCGTACCACCGGCTGCCGTCGTATTCACAGCACCCGTCATGTTACCGTACTCCTGGCACTTATCCAACGGATCACCGGCTGCCAAACGGGTAATGAAACCGCTATTGAAACTGTCACCGGCACCGATACAATCGACTACGTTCTTGTTCAGCAGCGCTTTCTGCATGCGATCCGGCTCACCCTTACGCATCAGCAGACTGCCCTTACTGCCGCACTTGATGACAGCCGCATTGGCGTACGGACGAATCTTCTCTACCGCCTCTTCCAGCGTCTCGCTGCGCGTCAAGAACTTCAACTCCGTCTCGTTCGGCATGAACACCGTCAACAGCGGCAGTACTGCCTTATAATCCAAATCCCAAGTCTCTGTCGGATCCCACTGGCTGTCCAGCGAAGTGGTTACTCCGTTCGCTTTGCAGAGTTCCAAAATCTTCATCAAGTCGCGCTTCACACCGCTTTGCATGAAAATAGACGAGATATGAATGTGCTTCGCCTCTTTGAACACCTCCGGGTTGATATCCTTGAGTTCCATATAGTCCATCGAACCCTGATACGTCAGGTTCGCACGGTCCTCGTCGTAACTCATACAGATTGTAGCACCCGTCGCATACTTGTCCTGACGAATCAGATAGCGCGTATCCACGCCCTTCTTCTGCAAACTGGTCTCTACCAAGTCACCGAAACTGTCATTGCCGATCATGCCGCAGAATGCCACCTTGGCACCCAGCGCCGCAGCGTTCGCAGCAAAAATAGCCGTCGAGCTACCCAGCGTCAGCGTCATTTGTTTGGCAAACTTCTCCTTGCCGATCTCCGGTTCGCTCTCGATCTGATTCAAGATCAAATCAACATTCAATTCGCCTAATGCGATGATATCAAACTGTTTCATAGTATTACATTCTTGCTTTAAAGAAATTCATAATTTTGGTCGTCCATCCTTGCGGATAGTCGTGTTGCATCTCCGGCGCAAACACATACTCCTTGTCGCTCTCCGGCGTCAACAAGTTATTAAACGGCGCGATGTTCGTATGTGGAGGACAGGTGCCGTCTTGCAACCCGCTCGAGGCCAACACCGCTGCGGAAATCTTCGTCGCCAGGTTCTTCGTATCGAAGTAACTCAAAAACGCGTACATCTCCTCATCCGTCATACTTCCCTTGTTCGCCTTTGCCGTCTCTGCCGGCCAACTGACGATCTTGAAGTAGTCGGGGAAATCGCCCAAGAACGCTACGTTCGGAGCGATCGCCGTGAACGGATACAGGTCGCTGCACAACGATGCGCACGCATAACTCAGCGCACCGCCTTGACTCGAACCCTCCGCAAACAGCTTGTTCATGTTGCTCGTCGGCCGCGTAGCCATGAAACGCACGGCTTGCACGCAATCCAGGAACGCACCGCGGTAGTAATAACTGTTCTTGTCTCCGAAATGGTAAGCGAACCAATCGCCGTAGATGTTCTCCGTCGCATCGTCCACACCGGGATTAGTGCCGGCCGGCCGGTTGTTCAGGTACTGGCCGCGATGTGACAAATAGAACTCCGCATACGTGCTGTTTCCTCCGTACGGACACTCGACCTTGCTCTTCGTGCCTTGCGTGTCGTACCCGTAGAAATGCATGATCACCGGGTGTGCTTGGCCGTCCTGCGGTTCGCAGTAATACCCGCGAATCTTCACCGGCTCACCTTCCAAACCGTCGGGCACCGAGTACAGCTCCACCAGGTACACCTTGCGCGTCGCACTGCTGTGGTTCTCGATCTCCGTCAGCGTCGCGTTCATCTCTACTGCCGCCAACTGCGCTTTCGCCGTCTGCCAGAATTCGTCAAAATCCGGTTGCATATCCGGCGCAGAAACAATGTCGAACGGATCGATACCGAAAATGAACGAACGGACATTCTTGTTATTCACGAAACATACCGCACGGTAGAATCCCGGCTCCAGGTTCTCCGGTGTGGTCACGATATAATCGATCGTCCCCTTTCCGGCAACCGCTACGCTGTCCTTGATCTCCGTCACGAACTGCTTCGTATCCGTACTGATTCGTACCACTACCGGCATCACCGCCTTGCCCTCATTCGGGTTCTCCATATGCAGGACGATCTGCGGCTTGCCGCTCCAGATCCAGTTGTCCGTAACCGGCACAGACGATTTCACCAACGACAAATCGGCCGGTACCACCACTTCCGTTGTATCTGTCGGTTGTGTTTGCGGATCGTCAACAGGTGTCGGGCGCTCGCATCCGCAAGCACCCAACATCACTGCCAATGAAATAAAGAATATTGACGAATATCGAACCATAACCTAAAACTTTAGCCTATAACCTTTAGCCTTTAGCCTTTATTTAAGATAATCGTTCAAGTTAACGATATTAAAGGCGTTATAATATTTGTCCATATTGTGCTCAATACGCATCAGCACTACCTCTTCAGCCTGAATACCCAGACGCTCCAGGTTTTCATACAGCGTCTGACGAGCTACCAATGCCTCCGGCTTCTGCCAGATGTAACGGCAACCGGTCTTTACAAGCCACAACTGACGATCCGGAGTGCAGTCCTTGAGGTCTTTACCTACCTCTTCGCCGTGTAACCATTTCTTCCAGCGGTTGGATTCATATACGCATTGCCACAGCACTTGGGTCATGTTACTCAACTGAGCAATCTTGCCCTCTGCGTACAGTTTCTTCTCTTCTTCTTCGAGTTCTGCTAACGCGTCATACTCGTTCATTGTGAACTCCGGTCCTACGTTAGCCGCACCCATGCCTGCCTTCGGATAGTCCTCGGGGTTGTCCACATCGTCGGTATAGTGACCCTTGATATAGCTGCCGTACGGACGAACCTTAGCCGTCAATTTACGCGCTACCTCCGGATCAAAGAACGTCGTGTGCAGGTCGGTACCTACCTTACCTACGATGAAGCAAGGCCATACATCGTCCAGACCAACCTCGTGCAGACCGGCTTTCAGACCCTCAAGGAACGTGTCAAACGTCTTCTCGTCTGCCAGACCGCCGTGAACCTCTTCCGTACCTACTTCATAACTAATCGGAGCAATATTGTGCGCCTTGCGGAAGTCTTCTGCGTGTTTGATCAGTTCCACCGTACGTTTAACAACCACGTGGATATCAATAATCTCACCCTTCGGCAGGAAGATATCTACTGTCGGATCGACGTGAATGAGGTCATAGCCGGCCAGAATAGCCGCCTCATAACTCTTCTTCACACCGTTCATCGCGCGTTCGGTGTCCCAGCGCTCAATCGACTGTTTGTCCTTCAACCACGGACCTCCGTGATCGATCGCTACTACGTACGGACCCGTGTAATGAACAGCCGCAGCCTCACGTGCCAAGATCTTCGTGAACGCTTCCTGCGTCATACCCGTGTAACCACCGTCGCAGTCCACCTGGTTCAGCGTGGTTGCGAAATAGATCGGCGCGTTGTTACGTTTCGCTGCGCGGAATGATGCTTTGATTACGGACAAGGAGTTCGGACAAGCCGCAAACAACGTCATAGGAACTCCGGTTGCTTTCTTTCTCTCCTCCATTACTTGGAGGATATGCTCAGTCTTTTTCATATCGCTAAAATTTTGAATTTTTAATTTTTAATTTTTAATTACTCATAAATAGTCACTCCCTCTACAACGCGGTGGATATTTCCGCTTACGCTCGGCGCATCCGGATTCAGACCGTGTGCCAACGAAGCATAGTAGCCCAGCAACTGACCAACAACCACAAACGGCACAATGCCATAGTGCTCATTCTCTGCATAACCGTACGGCATCTTAACCACGAGATCCGCCTTCACACCCGGTAACTCCGGTGCCTTGCCACCAATCACAATGATCTGTGCAACCGGCGTGTTGTTCGCATCTACCTGCTTAACCAGGTCGCGCTCATAGCGCTGTACACTCTCCTGATCGGTCATCAGATAAACAACGATCGACTTGCTGTTTACCACAGCTTTCGGACCATGACGGAAGCCCAGGAAGCTATCGAACTTACATACTACCGCACCATCAGTCAACTCCTGCAACTTCAAATGGCACTCTTCAGCTATTCCCTTCAGTGCACCCGATCCCAGGAACACACCGCGCTCGAACGGACGGCTCGCAATCTCTTTCAGTTTATCCTCGTACTCAGCAATAACAGCCTCAGCATTCTTCGCTGTCTTCTCGATCATCTCCTGATCCTTATCCAGCGTATCTATATGACCGAGCATCAAGCAGGTCAGCAACATCGTCGAGAACGAACTGGTCATAGCCAACGACTTGTCATCGGTCTCTTCCGGCAACAGCAGCAACAGGATATTACTTTCGCCATTCGCCATTCGTCTTTCGCCTGCTTGCTTGGCAAGCTTACCGTTCTTATTGCAAGTGATATACACGTGAGCTACGTTCTTACAAACCTTGTTCGCCAGATTCACGGCTGCCACACTCTCCGGGCTGTTTCCAGAACGGGCAAAACTAACCAGCAACAACGGACGCTCTTTGTCCAGCAGGTACTCTGCATGCGTTACGATATCGGTCGTAGCTACCGAACGTACATTACGCCACATACCGCGCATTACCGGACACAACGCATCACCGATAAATGCCGATGTTCCCGCTCCCGTCAACACGACATCTGTGTCCGGAGTCAAATACTTGTGCATAAACGCACTAACCTCAGCCTTCTTCTCTAACAGCATTCCCATCTCTTTCCGCCACATCGCAGGCTGCTGATGAATCTCATTGAATGTAAACATTGTGTTTGCCATAATTATTATAGAGTTTTAAAATTTTAGTCTTCTATTTTGTCTTTCTTCGTTCGCCTTCTTCGTGCCTCTCGGCCCTTCTTCGGTTCTTCTTGCACTTTGGCGACATTTTTGGCGCCATTAGCAGCTTGGCTTTTCTTCGTTCATTAGCCCGGCATCGCATGCCGGCTTTCTCGTGCCCATCGGGCCTTTCTTCGTTCTTTTCCAGCGTGTCCCGCGCTGGGCATCCCCATCGGACCTTTCTTCGTTCATTAACCCGGCATCGCATGCCGGCTTTCTCGTGCCCATCGGGCCTTTCTTCGTTCTTTTCCAGCGTGTCCCGCGCTGGGCATCCCCATTTTTCGCTGCAAAATTACTATATATTTTTTATATACACACACGCGCAAATTATGTTTTGAAACATATTTTCGAAATATTAGAACATAATTCTCTGATAATAAATCGTTTGTAACTTTCGTTTCTTCTTTCGTAACGTTTCGTAAAAGTCAAAAACACCCATCTCCCTTTCATCTCACTCCCGTTCACTCCTCGTTTTCGGTCCAATAGTACGAGATTAGTAGGATATTAGTAGGTGATTAGTAGGTTATTAGTAGGTGATTAGTAGGTGATAATCGGTCCGTTTAACGATCGTCTTGTTGTCAAGAACACTTCTCCCTATTACTATTCTGCCTCAATTTTTCGAAATGTTACGAAATAACCAATACAATCTTCACAGAAACACAAAACAGACACATTTTCAATACTATACAGAAAATCGCGTATCTTCCTTTCGAAAATATGTTTTATAACACATACGCCTGTACCTTTTATCACGCGCGAAAGTAGTATCTTTGCAGCGGTTTTGATGGGCCTACCCCACCAACCACTCCAAATAGCTTGTAATTTTAAAATTAAAATATCATGAGAAAATTTTTCTTCTTTATTCCGGCATTAGTGCTTGCATTAGCAGTTAATGCTGCGGTGATTAACATCACTCCGACATCGCCTTATGATGAACATGACAATCTCCGTTTGGCGTTATACTATGCAAATGCTGGTGATGAAATCGTTCTTGCTGATGGTATATATCTTGAGCAAGATGATTATTTGTATTTTAATAAAGACATTACCGTTCGTGCAGCAGAAGGAGCTAAGCCGGTAATTAAAATGACCGCCTATGCACAAATTAAAGATGGTGCAAACATAAAGATTAAAGGTCTGAAATTTGATGGTAGTGTTCAAGGCAGTTATGATTATTATTTCCGTTTCTATGATAATTCTCATACGAGCCTTCGATTAGATGATTGTGAGTTTTATGATATCAAACAAATCGTAATTACGGCGAAAGCGGATGTTCATACCGACTCATGTATCATCAATAACTGTTTCTTCCATAACAACAAGCAACAGGCGATGTATTTCTATGCAAGTAATACCGAAGGAAGACAAACATGTGATTCTTTGGCTATTACCAACTCTACCTTTGCAAATACAGATGCTTTAACCAACTGGATTAGCGTTATTGACATTCGTCCATACGGAACAGCTATTACTGACGCAATTAAAGTAAGAGTAGACCATTGTACGTTCTACAACAACCCGACCGTTGATTCCGGTCATGCGAACATCCGCCCATACAAACTGAGCGATGTGGTTATTTCCAACTGCGTTTTCGCTATGCCGACAACATACGACTTAAGCGCTACTTACTGCAGCGCAGGTAGTGTTACCAACTGTATTGCTTATAATTATGTTCATGATAACAATAAGGGACATGCTTGGGGACCAACCGTTACGAAAAGCTATGTAGTTTCTCCGCTCTTTAAAGATCCTGATAATAACGACTTTACACTCCGCAATGCTTCACCGGCAAAAGGTCGTGACACTAATGGAAACGCTATAGGCGATCCGCGTTGGGTAAAGGATCACATAGATACTATTGCAGCCCCTGCTATTTTACTGCCGGCAGACGCCTTATTAACAGATAGTGCCGGTGTTATCGCTGGAACACCGGATACATTAGACTTCAAATTGAAAGCATTTGGAGGTAGTCACAAATATAATAGCGCAGAGTATGCTAAGTGGACTATCAATGTCACTAAGGCTGGCGAATACGCATTTAAAATCAATGCATATAATCCAACCGCAGGAACTTCTCACAAATATACAATCCGTGTATATGATCCGGCAGACGAAGCTAATCCCGTATTAGAAGAGACTACGTCTTCTGCTTCCGCTGCAGGTGATTATTCGCCTACGACAAACAAAGTTACTCTTGCTAAAAAGACATATATTGTTAAGGTTTGGAATCCGACTTCATGGTCTGTTGGAAATCTCGTTAATGTAGAAGCCAACTATGAGGGTGGAGAAATTATCGCTGTTCCTGACACCCTTTGGCCGGTTGATGCCCTTCGTAGCGCACGTGCTTTTGTCAATGGAGACGGAGAACTCCGCTTTACAGATGACGACCACGCAGGCTATGTTCGTGAACAGTATGGTAAATGGAACATTAACGTAACAGACGCAGGTAAATACAAATTTACGGCGAACGTAAACAGCACCAACGGACAGAACTACCGAATTACTTTGAAGTCCGCTGATGAGAGTTCCACTATTGGTTCCTGGTATGGTGAAGACGATGATTCGGGCGAAAGACAAATTTCCACAGAATTGGTTAATTTGGCTAGCAGCAATTATGTACTTATGATTGAAGATACCGTTAAATACTCTCACGGTCGCGTAGCCAATATCGTTGCTTCTTATGAAGGAGGCAAAACGGTCAACGTTCCTGGTCAAATTTTAGCGAAAGAGGCTGTTATCGGAAAAGTTGAAAATGGGCACCAAAAGATGTATCACCTCATGGAGAATGGTGATTTGCATTACAACGATAATGGCTCTCCTCGTGAGGAATTTGCTACTTGGACCATTCATGCAGATGATGCATGCAACTTGAGCGTAAGTTTTGATATGAATGCAGCAAGTACATCAGGACACGAATTCCTTATTGAGTTGCACAATAATCTGGGAAAAATTGACTCTGTTGAAGAAACCAAACTTACAAAGTTTTTAGCAATCCCGGCAGCAGGAGACTACACTCTTAAACTCATCAACCGCAAACAATGGTCGTCCGCCATCCTCCATAGCATCACTATTGAACCCTACGTAGCACCCGCAAATGTAACCATGACTGACACGGATACAGACAATTTAGCATGGGTAGCAAACGTTGGAGGCGCAGCAGTAGATGTTCAAATGACACGTACCATTTTAGGTGGCATGTACAACACTATCTGCTTGCCGTTCTCTCTTAATAGCACCAAATGTAAAGCTCTCTTTGGCAATGATGTAGAATTATACACCTTAGGTAGTGCAACACTCTGCGGAGACATCCTCAACCTGCAATTCGATGTTGCTAGTGATATCCACAAAGGAACGCCTGTCCTCATCAAGACCTCTACCAACATTGTAGATCCGCTGTTTGAAGGTGTGACCATCGAAAGAGCGACAGCAGACCACACCCAAAGAGGCATCGTTGATTTCAGAGGAACATTCGTATCGATGGATTTCAACAGCGGTGATCAAGTGCTGCTCCTGCTGTCGGACAACAACCTGGCATACCCGCAATCCAATAAAACACTTAAGGGCTTCCGCGCATACTTCCAAATCTCTGGAGGCGCTGCCAGCGCACCCGTAGTTCGTGGAGCACGTATCATTGCCGGCGAGCAGGTCGTAACGGCTATTGATCTCGTGGAGACGCAGAACGAAACCGTTCAGAAAGTGATCGAAAACGGACAACTCATCATCATCAAAGATGGTGTCCGCTACAATGTTATGGGTATTCAAATCCAATAATGAAGTGACCCAACGGTAAAATAAATGATAAATAATTAAATGGTAAATAGCCTTATGAAAAAGCACTATAATATACCCAATACGGTAGTTGAATCTTTCCGTACAAGTTACATTTGTCAAGCTGTTGTCGGTTCCGTTCAAGGTAACTTGAACTTGCACTTCACGGATATTGACGAGGACCCGATTTAATGCCCATACACATCCTTATGAACAAAACTATCACTATATTTGGTGTATTGTTATGTGCCGCAGCGGTACATGCCGCGACCGTCAACGTCTCCCCGGGATCGGGAACAATCAACACAGCTGTAAAAAATGCAGCGGATGGTGATATACTTGTTTTAACGGACGGCACCTATTCCGAGTCTTCGGTCAAACCCACCGTCGCCATCACGATCCAAGCAGCTGACGGAACACAACCTGTCGTAACCCTCTCAGGCCGCTTTGAGGTAAAAGCGAACTTTACCTTGCAAGGCATCAATGTGATCAGTTCAGGAGAAGTGATTCGTATGGTCGATGCCACCACACCGTACGACGTCACGGTCAGCAATTGTAACATGAGCGGATGTCAGAACTATTTCATCCGTGCCTACAGTTCCGCTGAAGCGCCGTACATCAATTCGCTTACGGTCACCAACTGCATCTTTTCCATGGAGCAAGATGGCGACACCGGTTCTCCCCGTGCGATTGCCTCCTCACGCATGCTCACGCAGATGAAGAGCCTCAGCGTCTCCAACTGTACATTCGACGGAAAGACCAACGGTTCCGGACGAATGATCTATCTCCATCCGGGAGATGGAATTGAGGAACCTCGTGCTCCCGAAGGAACGGTCACCATTGACCATTGTACCTTCTATAACAGCAAGGACACGCGCGGCGTATATATGGCGAATATAGACGGTGCCCATATCTCCAACTGTATCTTCATGAACCCCGTGCAACGTGACAACACGGTCAGTTATGCGATGTACGGCACACATTCGCTTATCGAGAATAGTTTGGCTTGCAACGCGCCGATCAAGTACTCCACCGGTGCGGTTGTATCGCATTGTATCAACCGTAACCCCTATTTCGTAGATGCAGCGAACGGCAATTTCCAACTCTATTCCAACAGTCCGGCTATCCATGCCGCTACCGACGGTTCGAACCTTGGTGACCCGCGGTGGGGTGTCTCTCCGGAGACCTACGACAACTCCAACGATCCGTACGAACCGTACAAAATGCCGTACTCGATGTCACCGACGACGAACTCCGTGAAGGTGCTTTGGCAGATGTCCGATGAGTTTGAACCCACCGAAGCATTGGTCATGTATGGAACGGACTCCACGAACCTCGACCAGCAGATCCTCACTTCCGACGGATGGAACGTAGCCGACGAAGGATACGTGCATGTCGTCACACTCACCGGGCTCCAGCCGAACACCCGCTACTACTTCACCGTAGGTGCTTCCGCTACCCGCCGCTGCCCTAAGATCAGTTGGACCAAAACAGCTCCTGAAGCCGGCACCGCTTTCCGCTTCTTCTCCATCAGCGATATCCATGGTAATGCGTGCAACAACTGGTCAAACATGCAGGATTTCATCTGCAACCTCGACTGCGATATCGCACTCATGAACGGAGACTTCGTTTCCTCCAAAGGCGATGACCGCAACTGGAACAACTATTACTTCAAACCCGGAGAACCATTCCTCGGACAAGTGCCCTGCATGTCCTCTCCGGGCAACCATGAGACCGGAGACCCGTTCACATTCCGCTGGTCTTCCTTCTACGACTATTTCCATCAGTTTAGCCATGAAGGCCCATCCGAAGGAGACACCATTGACCCGCGTGGAGAGTCCTATTTCCACTTTGTCTATGGTAACATGGACGTAGTCGTTCTCAATATCAACGGCGATCCATCATCCCCGAAATTCGATAAAAACAGCCGCCAATACGCGTGGGCAGATTCCATCCTTGGAGCGTGCACACAACCTTGGATCATCATCTGCCACCATGTGGGTGTACACACTACCGGCTATCACGGGCAGTGGGCAGACGAACCGCGGCGCATGGGTACCCTCTTTGAGAAACATGCCGCTCTCGGCAAACACATCATCTCCCTTTCCGGTGACGACCACTCGTTCGAACATCTCTACAAAGATGGTGTCCACTACGTACGCCCCGGCTGCGGACGAGATGCGAACTACGACCAGCAAAAACAACTCAAAGACTGCCAATACTCGCTGTTCTATCGTCGTGTTTCCTGCTTCTCGACATTCGATATGGCTGCTGATGCCTCCGCTATCTATCTCACCGCCTATGACTCCGTCGGAACCGTCTTCTATACATACGAGTTCAAACAGGACACATGGGATCTGCCTTTCGTTCCCGAACAGGCACAAGTAACGCCGTACAAGTTCTTCCATGACGGAACAATCTATATACGGCGTTCAAAAAACCTTTATACGACGGTAGGGCTCAAAGTAGAGTGATCTCTCCGAAGAACTGCGGACAATGGAAGTCCGGCTTCGGCAAATCAATCGGCTGCCAACTGACAAAATGAGGCTTTTTCGTCTTGTCAGCACACTTATAGAAGTTCGCTTTCAACGTTTGTGGGAAAGCGGGCTTCTTTTCCCGAAAGATCAGCCTCAGCGGAATGCGCAATTCCACCTCCCACGCAAACAGTCCGTCTTTCTCTTCAAATGCCTCTCTCGGGAACGTGCACTTGCGCTCAATTGTGCCCATTTCATCGGGAGAAAACGGCACAACATCCTCGGCTCTGCCTAACCGTCTTGAACCCACCATCGATCCGATACAATTGCACTCGAAATTGCAATAGTGCTTATCCCCCGGCACTTGACAGAAGAACTCCACACACGAGTCTTCCCACACCGGTCCCTGGTCCTCGGTCGTCACAGCGCGTAACTGTTCTCCCTTCACCCGATAGTGCAGATACAATGCCTCATGGTCATTGCTCACTTCCACACTCACTTCCGGCTTCTCCGGAAAAGATTCCGGCCAATTGACATTATTGATTGCACAAATCATGGATAATTTGCTTCATTTGAGGTTCTACTTTCTCTTGCTCTTCCACCAAACGCAGCTGCGCTTTCGTTCGTACCAAATTGTGTTCCGGATACGCAATCTTGTAATACGTATCTCCGTTCAACCAATCCGTGAAGAAACGCACTGTCTGCATGTAACTCAGCAACCGACATCCGTACGGCAACAACTCTTTCTCCAATTCCGTCAGGAACGTCGCCTCCTTTAGATATCCGCGCGCGTAAGCCTCAAAGATCTCCAGATCCACATGGATATTATCCACATTCGGATCATCCTCCAGACCCGTGTTGGCCGCCGTACGCATGAAATCACCGAAGTCGCTGAACACGAATCCCGGCATCACCGTATCCAGATCCACAATACAGATCGGCCGGCCTTTCTCGTCAAACAGCACATTGTTCACCTTCGTGTCACAGTGGTTGATGTGTTTTTTCAATTTACCCTCTCTAAACAACACCTCTGCCAGACACATCATCTCTCGGCGTTTATTGATCCAATCGATGATATCCTGGCTGGCTGCTTTTCGGCCTGCCTTATCCGCTGCCAACGCTTCGTCAAACTCCTGCAGACGGAACTCCATGTTATGGAAGTTCGGGATCGACTCACACAGCGCATTGAACGGCAGATCCGCCAACTGACGTTGGAAACAACCGAACGCCTGACCGGTCAACTCGGCCGACTTCGGGGTCACTTTCTCTTGCGAAGTAGCCGGCTCAACCAGCACATACAAACGCCAATAGTCACCCTCCGGGCTCTTGTAAAACAGTTTCCCCTCTTTGGTCGGAATCAGATGTAACACTTTGCGCTCAATATTCTCCTCACGGGCGATGAGCAGTTTCTCACGGATATGCGAGGTCACAATCTCAATGTTCCGCATCAGTCCTTCCACATCTTTGAAGATATGATGGTTGATGCGCTGCAAACAATACGAAGTCTCGCCGATACGCTTCGCCGGAACAACAAACGAATCATTGATAAAACCGATACGCAGCGGTTGAGGTTCTTCCAATTCGTTCCAAATAGCAAAATGCTTTAATATATCTTTCATAATACTAAAATTTTCAATCTTCAATCTTCAATTTCAACTCCTCTATACTCTCGCACGTTTTCCAGCCTGCAAACTGCTCTCCCGACTTGCGGTTTTTCTCGAGATCATCGACATAAATCGTGTGCGCACTGTCTATCTTCGCTTCCCGCACCACATGCTCAAAAATCTCCTGATTCGGCTTGGCCATATGCAGATGATGCGACGCAAAAACAGCATCGAAATACGAGCCTAATTGATATTGTTCCCAGATTGGATCCCAATGCAGTTCATTCGAATTGGACAACAACACCGTCCGATACCCCTTCTTACGCAGCGATGTGATATAGTCCAATCGCTCTTGCGGTAACTCGTCCAACATACTCAACCACGCAGCACGGATCTCCTCAATCGTCGTCCCAGCGTAGCAGTATTCCTGCAGGCTCTTTAAAAAATCATCGGTACAGATATTCCCGTACTCATAGTCATGCATCAACTGCTTCGTAGCTGCACTCACAGCCACCACTCCTTCCCCTTCATCATCGATACCCAACACATTCCGCACATTCGCTTCACCCATCAGGCGTTTGAAGTTCCCTACACAACGAGGCACATTCAGATTGATGATCACGCCTCCTAAATCAAAGACAATAGTATTTACGTCCATCCGGCATCAAAATATAAAAGATTCCATTCTCAATTACTTTGGTACATTGTACCTTGTCACTTTGTACTTCTTCCACCCCTTCGGACGGCAATTCGCCCGGATTCATCGGAGCATTTTGGCTAACGATCACTGTACAATTCAGTCGGTTATAGCCCGAACTTGCGTCCCATACATTCACATTCGCACAACGTACGGCAAAACGCGGATCATTCTGAATCGACTCGTACTTGTCCGGCATCCACAGATATAACTGATAGGCACCTTCCTGCGCACTTTCCGGGATATCCACCTGTTCGTTGATCCAACTGATCTCCCCGTTCGGCAACCACCTTCTCGGATCGGCTTTCAGCTTCATTGTATACGAAGCCGATACCGCGCCAACTCCTTGCATCACCAGATAAACCGGTCGCTCATTGTAGATCGGTGCATACCCGTCATTACGAACCCGTATCGTCACATTCATCTTACCGCCCGGAGCTACCTCGTCGGTATACCGTCCGTCCAGCAAATTATACCGGTAGCCCATATGCACATTCAGCGTGTCATAGATACCGCTACTCTTCCATCTGCTCGTTACTGGCGCAGCATAACTCTTACCGCAGAACGACCAGTGGTACTTACTCATCTCCGACGGAGCTTTCGCATAGACCTGCTCTGCTAACGAATTGCTCTCCACATTCGTCTCGCCTCCATTCGGCACATACAAAGTCTCCGTGGCTACGTACTGACGCACTCTCGGATCATCGTCATCCGTGTTGCTGGCATACGTACCATCATTGCCCCAGTTGTTCAAGAACGCATCGTTGTGGCACCCCATCCTTGCTTTCTGCGTATTCTGAAACGCCTCTTCTGCCGTCAACGGATTGGAGTCATTCAGATACTCGGTCTTGATCATCGGATAGCGGAACAAGATAAAACGGTCGGTCGGTACGTTCTCAAACAAATACTGAATCACCAAGCGCCGGTTCGCATTCATGTGCTGGCTCTCATTGCCGTAATTAGTCGTGTAGTACCACTCGCCCCAAGATCCGATGAAACCGGCCTCAATCACATAAATCACATCCGCATTAGCGGCCAGATGCGGCTTCAACTGCTCCAAGTGACGTTGAACCCATTCCGGTGTCGCATCTACCTTGTCATTCTGACTCTCCGTATACGCAAAACGTAACACACACTTAATGCCGCAGTCACGCAGTATCTGCATGTCTTCGTCAAAACCCGCAAGCACTTCAGACGGGATATCTTCAGCTTTGAACTTATTAAAATTATACAACACCATTACCAACGTCATCTGGTTGCTGCCGCCCCAGTTGTGGTCCAGATTGTTCTTAACCACGGTCGGGTGAGCAACCGACACTTTGTAACTCAACTCTTCCGTATAACCCCTTTCCGGGTTCTTGAAGATCGTTGTATTGTCCGGTGTGTACATCACCACAACGGCTTGCATCGTCATGAACGCACCAAGCAGCATTCCTGCCAAACAAAGAACCTTTTTCATATAGATGGTATTTTTTTATGATTAGACCGCAAAGGTAGCGCTTTTTTTTTATATACGCAAGATTTTTGTGCATTTTTACAACATTAGAACGAAAAAATGTTTTAAAATTTGCATATATGCAATTTTTGTTGTAACTTTGCACGCATTTTTGGAAACGAGTATGAATATTATCAAAACTCCGATTGAGGGCCTGTTGGTCATTGAGCCGCAAGTGTTTAAAGATGCACGCGGATATTTCGTGGAGACCTACAACGAGCAACGCTACCGCGAAGCCGGTATTGATGCACAGTTTGTTCAAGATAACCAATCCTGTTCTTCCTACGGCGTGGTGCGCGGTTTGCACTTCCAACGCCCCCCTTACACCCAAGCCAAACTGGTGTGCTGCACCGTCGGCCGCGTGTTGGACGTAGCTGTCGATCTGCGCAAGAACAGCCCCACTTACGGACAGTGGTACGGGGTCGAATTGAGTGAAGAGAACAAACGGCAATTTTTTATTCCGAAAGGTTTCGCACACGGCTTCTCGGTCCTCAGCAACCAGGCTATCTTCACCTACAAGTGTGACAACCTCTACCACCCCGAAGCCGATGGAGGCATCCTGCTCAACGATCCGGATCTCGCCATCAACTGGCAGATACCCGAAGAGCTGCGTATCATCAGCGACAAGGATACCAAACATCCCTTATTGAAGGACTTCGACAATCCTTTCTAAATAGTACCTGTCTTTATGAATATACTCATCTCCGGCTGTAACGGACAATTAGGGAACGAGATGCGCGTACTCAGTGCACAGCATCCCCGCCACAACTACTTCTTCACCGACGTAGCCGAATTGGATATCACCGACCGCCAAGCCGTCTCATCGTTTGTGACCGAGAACGCAATTGACCTCATCGTCAACTGCGCCGCTTACACCAACGTGGACAAAGCGGAAGAGGATGAAGCCACCGCGCTCAAGATCAACGCAGACGCGTTAGCCGTCTTGGGCAGTCAAGGTATACGGGTCATTCATATCTCTACCGACTACGTCTTCTCCGGGGACGAACATGTACCCTGCCGCGAGGCCGATCCGGTTGCTCCCCGTACTGCCTACGGGCGCACGAAGTTGGAAGGAGAGAAACGTCTTCTCGCCGTTTGTCCGGAGGCGGTCATTCTCCGCACTGCCTGGTTGTACTCGTCCTTCGGAAATAACTTCGTCAAGACCATGATACGGCTCGGTCAGGAGAAAGAGAGTCTCGGTGTCGTCTTTGACCAAATAGGTACCCCGACCTATGCAGCCGACCTCGCACAAGCGATCTTCACCGTCATCGAGTCACCTGTCTGGCGTCCGGGCATCTACCATTTCACTAACGAAGGCGTGTGCTCATGGTACGACTTCACGCTCGCCATTCACGAGTTGGCAGGCATCACAAACTGTCGTGTTCGCCCGATTTTATCGGAAGAATATCAATACCGCACCCCGCGTCCGCACTATAGTGTGCTCGACAAATCGAAGTTCAAAAAGACTTTCGGAGCCGAAATCCCGCATTGGATGGACGGATTAAAAAGATGCATGGAAAAACTATGAGAGACGTATTGCACTTTTTAGAGGAGTTATCGCTCCATAACGACCGAGATTGGTTTAATGAGCACAAGGATTGGTACTTGCGCAGTCATGAGACGTTCATGACGTTTGCGCAAGAGTATGTGCGTCGCTTGTCCGAGATAGATACCACACTGGTGGGATTGGAGGCCAAACAATGCGTATGGCGCATCTATAGAGACATCCGGTTCTCGCACGATAAACGACCCTACAAAGAGTACTTCGGGGTCTTTCCCGCAACAGGTGTACCGGGACAGCCGAAGACCTGGGGCAGAAAATCCATGCGAGGCGGATACTACGTACACCTTCAACCCGGACAATGTATGTTCGCAGGCGGTATATGGGATCCGAGTAAAGAACTGCTGAAAGCTCTCCGAACAGAGATAGAGGCAAACTACGAGGAAGTGGAAGACATCATGGGTAACAAGAAATGGACACGTTACTTTGATCAGGATTTTGATACGTATTGGAATTCAGGGCTAAAGAAAGTGCCGGCAGGTTTTGACCCGGAGTTCAAACACGCCGAATGGTTAAAGCATAAAATATACACGTTTAGCACACCGCTCACCGACGACGAGGTCTGCGCGCCCGATTTCATCGAACATATCCTGGACATCGCAGCCACCGCCAAACCGATGAACGACTTCCTCAACTACACCTTCGAGGAGTACGGTGAATTCCCGAGTAGGTGCTAAAACCGGATCTGCTAGTTCTTAGCCACAAGGGCACGATCTGCTAGTTCAATGGATAGAACGGGGCTCTCCTAAAGCTCAAATCCGAGTTCGATTCTCGGGCGGATCACAAAACACAACAAACAACACAACCATGAAAAATAGATGGCTTCTTGTATTGGCGGTATGCATTCCTCTGATGGGATATGCATATAACGACACCACTTTCCGCCACACCACCGACACGTTCATGACCGTCACACAGGTTCTGGACAGCACACTCAAGCAGTGTGAGATCGTCATTCACACCGATTCAACGGACCGTACAGGACATTATGTCGAAGCACATGTTGGTCTCGGCTTCGGCTCGCTGGGCTATAATCTGGTTGACCCGTACAGCAACACACACGGTTCGTTCAGCGGCCTGCTGCAAGCCCAGTACGCGTACTTCTTCACGCCTAACTGGGGTATAGGTGCTGGACTATGGTTCACTAACTACACCACCTTTGCACATTGGGGAGGCACGTTCATTTGGAAAGGACAGACCGATACGGACCTTGAGCAGAACTACGACCACGATGCGCATGTAAAAAGGTGGAAAGAGCGGGAGACCACACACAACATCGGTATCCCTATCTCCGTTCAGTTCCAATACCAGAAAGAGGATTGGAAAGCACGGCTCTTTGCCGATCTCGGCTTCGCACCCTCTTTTGCCGTCTCCAAGAAATACCGCGTACTCGATGGAGAGATAGAGCATTCGGGCTACTATCCGAACTGGAACTTGTTACTTACCGACGTACATGAGTTTGGTCCCAAACAGTACGACTACACAGGTGAGATGAGCGTACGCCCGCAGATAGCGATCTTCGCAGACCTGGGTGCACTCCTTCCCCTCACCAAACAGATTGACCTCTACCTCGGAGGATACTTCAACTGCGCACTCAACGATGCCAACAGTTCCACCAAGAAACCCTTGGGATGGAAAGATGACACCTTCACCTTCATGGATTCGTACGAAGGCGCCTACGCAACCTACTACAGTGGAGCGTCCCATCCTTGGGAAATAGGTTTCAAGGTCGGTATTCATTGGCACTACATCGCCCCGGACAAGCACGAGACGGAGGATTACTTCGACTACTTCCTGCGCAATGACACAACCATCCGTTTCATCGAAAACACAGATACCATCATCACCGAGTATCCGGACACCATCGTGGAGCAACCGATCATCGAGGTGGCTAAAGAGGTGGAGAAATTCAACAAGATCTACTTCGCCTTCGACAGCTATCAGTTGACGAACAAGGCGAAGAACTACCTCAACTCCATCATTGAAGCACTCAACAAAGTGCCGGAAGCCAAGATCTCGATCGATGGTCACGCATCGTCGGAAGGACAGTCCGACTACAACGACATCCTCTCGGCAAATCGTGCAAAAACGGTAGCTGACTACCTCATCAACCACGGTGTGGATAAGAACCGTATCGTCACCGCTGGTTATGGATCGCGTGTGCCGAACGAAGACACCGAATACGAAGAGATGAACCGCGACAGACGTGTTGAGGTCTACGTGGTTTTAAACGAAAACGACAGCAACAAATAAGGAGGGCCGACAGATGAAAAAATCACTTTATATAGTTTTAGGCTTATTAGTAAGCATCACGCTGCATATGCAAGCGCGTACGTTCGTTGCAGGAGAAGACATCTATGTCAATGCGCAACAGGACTTCGATTGGTCACAGGACGGTGCCAAACTGTACCTCTACCTGTTCAACTCAACCGGTAACATGTGGTTGGACCTCACGCAGGAGAACGGTAAGTTGTACAGAGGTACTTTCACTTCCAACTGCTCCTACAACCAAGCCATCGTCGTTCGTAAGAACCCCGCCAACGCAAGCCATGATTGGACCGGTGTTTGGACGCAGACCGGCGACCTGGATGTCGTGGACGATTGGAACTGTATCGATAACTTCAACGATGCAGGCAACCGATGGAAGATGTATTCACCTTCGCTGGACAAGATTTCCTCTTACACCGCTTCGCTGACGGCTGAGGTGATTGCTGTATGCCCCAGCACCGACAACATCCCGCTGTCGCTCAAAGCCAAACTGAACAGCACCAAGACCGCCTATGCTTACGGCGATGTACACGGTCACGCATGGTATACCTCAACGGACTCGAACCCGTGGACTTCTTTGGATGGCTACAGAGGTTTAGTACGAAGCGGAGAGGAACTGATCGATACCATCATCACACTTCCGAACCCGATCCCTGCTAACGGCATCTATTACTACCTGCACTCCAGCAACCCTGCCGGCCGTCGATTGATTCATGTTGTACCGCAAACGACCGGTTGCGATCTGGACTGCGAGATCTCCTCGTTCGAGACCGCTATCTCGGCCGTTAATGCCGATGACAACACCTATACGCTCGATGGAATGGTAGCTTTTGGCGTAGCAAACGGCTCACTCGTCATTACGTGTGACGGAGTATCCGTTTCGATTGACGACGCGCACAGCCCGCAGTCTTTCTCGCTCCACGGCGTACCGGCAGCTACCATCAGCGGTCAGAAAACCAAAGCGTACGCCTACTTCACCGGAAACGGCGCATGCCGCGATTCCATCGAAGTGGATGTTCCCAATGCCACCGAGGCGGTAGACGTTCAGACGCGCGACTCGCTCACGGAGCGGACGATCACCCTGACGCCCAAGGACTACGATCCCGCCAACAACTACGTATGGCTGGCTGACGGGGATACCATCAAAGGCGCACCGCAAGTGCTGACGCTCAGTGCGTTCCACTCCGATACCACTATTACATATACTTATAAGGAGTACTACCCTGCTGCCGGTGACATGGATGACATGATGAACAACGGCGGATACGAAGACCCGTCCATGGACTACGGTATGTACGGACAAGTCAGCACCATCAGCAACTACAATTTCTGGGGGCGCTTCCCGCAAACAGCCGGCACCCAAATCAATTTCTACACGGACACTTTGCCTAGTGGTGTGAACCCGGACAAACTGAACCGAAACGGTTTTGCAGTCGTACAGAACGCCAATAACTTCTGGCATTCGTATGCGCCCGTCAAACCCAAAGAGGGTGCTAACTTCGCCCTGTTTGATGCCGAGACAGGTGCTGCAGGAGGTAACAAGAAAGCCTGGTATGCCACCTCGGCCAACAACCCCAAACTGAAGTTGCAGAAAGGTACGACTTATGTGCTCTCTTTCTGGGCCGCGAACATCAACAACTACGGTGAAATGGACAATGCCGCACAGTTCGTCTTCCGCATTGAGTACAACGGTCATGTATGGAACTCCGACACACTGGACCTCAGCAAGCCCGAGTTCCGTAACAACCGCTGGCACCAGCATTCCGAGACGTTCTACGCCGATGAGGACTGTAACAACGTCACCATCTCCGTGGTCAACCTCAACACCAACACCCTCAATATCGGCAATGACTTTGCGCTGGACGACATCCAGTTCCACCCCATCAGTTCGGTCTCCAAAGTGGTCAAATCGCAACAGCAGTTTGTAGTCACCGCGCATGAACCGAAAATAACAGCCTTCACCGCCACACCGCGACCCATAAGCTGCGGCGGAAACTCGTTCGTAGTCAAGATGCATGTTGAGTACGAGAACCCGGACGGTCAACTCATCATCCGAGATGCGACGGACAACACCGACTATCCGTACACCGTATCGGCGCCGTTTGATACCCCCAAGACTCTGGATGAAGACCTAACCATCAACGTGCCGACAGCTGCTCTGCACAACTGGGAAGTGTTCTTTGAGAATGCGCCGACCATCAACCGAACGGCTACCACGAACAGCCCTGTCGTGCCTCTTATCGACACGGCCCACATCGCGTTCAGCGAACTCAGTTGTACCGACCTGACCACTACTCTCACGTTCGATCTGGATTATACCTACCAACGCGGTACACTGACCTATTGGGTAGATGCACTGCCCAAACAGACCGCCACCTATAGTGTGGACGACCCGACCAAGCAGACCTTAACCGGCCTGACCGTGCCCAATATCCCGGCTGACGGCAGAGCGCACAAGTTGTATGTGTCCTTTAGCGGTGCCAACAGTTGCATCAAGAGTTATACCTTGCCGTACGCTCCGATGACATCGGTCATCTCTTCGTTCGAGGTAACCAAAGACAATGAGACCGTGCTGTGTGATGCGGACTCCTTCACCGTTACCATCACCGCAACAATCCCCTATGCACTGTCTCGACCGGCCTTCTTCACTCTGCCTATTCCGGGCGGACCGACCATTACTTCCAGTATCGCCGGAGAAGGCAAAAAGAGTTTCACCTGGAAGAACATCCCGGTGCCCATGTGCGATACCGCAATGGTATTCACCATCCGAATAATGGAGATCTCCGGCATGCATGCTTGTCCGGTAAGTGACACCATAGATATGCCTACGCGCATGAGTTGCAACAAACTGGATACCGCTATCTGCCAAGGCGAGACCGTCACTTGGATGGGGAATACCTACACAGGACATGTCGGTCAGACCGATACGTTCACGGTCGGATATGACTCGCTCATCCTGACCGTACACGCACTGCCGGCCATCACTACCAACCCGATCGCCATGACCTGTGACGATGAGGCCAATATCCTCATACCGTTCACCGTAGTCAGCGGAAATCCGGATATCTTTGATATCGCCGTCGGCAGCAACCACTACACGGGCTCCATCGTCGGCACCGACATCTCGTTCGTTCGGGCCGCTGAACTGGTGGCAGGAGACTACTCTGCAACCGTAACCGTCGGCCAAACGGGTATCGATTGTACCACGCAGGTGGATGTCTACTTCACCGTTGCTTTGGGTGGCAGCCTGCTCAGCAAATGGACCGATGTCCTGTTTGTGGACAACTCGTCCAGACGCTTCATCAGCTACCAGTGGTACAAGAACGGCACAGAGATGAGCGGTGAGACCATGCAACGTCTCTACGACCCGAACGGTCTGAGCGGTACAACCGATGAGTACATGTGCCGTCTGACCACCGGTGACGGTCAGACCCTCTATACCTGCCCGAGCACGTTCGATGAAGTGACGCCGAGCCGCACACAGAGTACAAGTAGCGAAGCGCAAATAATAGGCATCTACGACACCATGGGTCGACCCGTTTCCGGACAACTCAACAAAGGTATCTACGTCATTGTCACCGAGCAAGACGGTGAGCGAACCAGTAACAAACTGTTTATTTATGAGTAAACCTATCTTACCCGCCTTGGCGGTGGACGCAGCCTGCAGTGGTAACCCCGGAGTGATGGAATTCCGGGGTGTCATTACCGACACAGGCACCGAGGTGTTCCACCGCGGGCCGTTTCAACAAGGGACCAATAACATCGGCGAGTTCCTCGCATTGGTGCTCGGTTTGGCGTATATCAAGAAGTACAACCTCAATTGGGTCATCTATACCGACAGCGTCACTGCACTCGCTTGGGTGCGACAGAAACGATGCAAGTCCAAAATCGAATGGAACGCATCCAACCAGGACCTGTTCCACATGGTGCGCAAGGCCGAAATGTGGTTGCATGATAACACCTGGACCACCCCCATCTACAAGTGGGACACCAAGGCTTGGGGAGAGATTCCGGCAGATTTTGGTCGCAAATAACCCCTTTTTGCAAAAAAAAGATAACAATTTTTCATTTTTTATACGAATTATTTTCGCATATAAAAAAAATGTTGTAACTTTGTAGCCGCAATTGATAAAACAATTTATACACAAATAATTTAAATTATTACACACTATGACAAAAGTAGCTATTAACGGCTTTGGCCGTATTGGCCGTCTGGCTTTCCGTCAGATGTTTGAGGCTGAGGGTTACGAGGTTGTTGCTATCAACGACTTGACCAGCCCGAAGATGTTGGCTCACCTTCTGAAATACGACACCGCTCAGGGTGGTTTCGCAGGCAAGTTCGGTGAGGGCAAGCACACTGTTGCTTACAAAGACGCTGTTCTCGCTGAGGACGGTAAGACTGTTGTTACTCCGGGTTCGATCACAGTTGACGGCAAGGAGATTACTATCTACGCTAAGCCGAACGCAGCTGAGCTGCCTTGGGGCGAACTCGGTATCGATGTAGTTCTCGAGTGCACCGGTTTCTATACCAGCAAAGCTAAAGCTGAGGCTCATATCCAGGCCGGTGCTAAGAAAGTAGTTATCTCTGCTCCTGCAGGAAACGACCTTCCGACCATCGTTTACAACGTTAACCACAAGACTCTGACTCCGGCAGATAAAGTTATCTCCGCAGCTTCATGTACGACCAACTGTCTCGCTCCGATGGCAGCTGCTCTGCACAAATACGCTCCGATCCAGAGCGGTATTATGAGCACGATTCACGCTTACACGGGTGACCAGATGATTCTCGATGGTCCGCAACGTAAGGGTGACCTCCGTCGTAGCCGTGCAGGTGCACAGAACATCGTTCCGAACAGCACCGGTGCTGCAAAGGCTATCGGTTTGGTAATTCCTGAGCTGAACGGTAAGTTGATCGGTAGCGCACAACGCGTTCCGACTCCGACCGGAAGTACCACTATCCTGGTTGCAGTTGTTAAGGGTAAAGACATCACGAAAGAGGGTATCAACGCTGCTATGAAGGCTGCTCAGACCGAGAGCTTCGGTTACACCGAGGATGAGATCGTATCGAGCGATGTTATCGGTATGAAGTTCGGTTCGCTCTTCGATGCTACCCAGACTATGGTTGCTAAGATCGACGAGGATACCTATCAGGTACAGGTTGTTAGCTGGTACGACAACGAGAACAGCTACACCAGCCAGATGGTTCGCACCATTAAGTACTTGGCAGAGCTCAAGTAAGTCGTGCCCTTGTGGCTAAGACGTACTAAGCGTAAGCTCAAGTAATGGTCGAAAGGCTAATGGCTAACGAAAAAGAGATGTCCGAATGAATGGGCATCTCTTTTTTATATCTTTTCGTCTCCTACAACTGACCGGCTTCCACCAGGTTGATCACACGTTCTACGATCTTGTCCTTGTCGTTGGCATCGTACTCCTCCTTGAGGTCGTTCTTAAACAACTTGGCCACAAACTGCCACCAGTTAGCGGACGCTTTGCCTTTGTACTGCTTGATCAGTTCGTAACTCGTACGATCGGTCTCCCGGTCCATCAGTTTCATCAGCATCATACCCTGGCTGGCATACATACCCCGAAAATCACTCTCGTACTTCTTGAACAGGTACTTCTCATAACTCTTCCACCACTTACGGCGGCTCTTGTCGTCCGGTAACTTCGCCAACTCCGCATCCGCGTATGCCATATCGGCCGTGATCATCTTGGCATATGGAAGACACTTCTTCACATCCCTTACCGTCTTCCAGTAGAACCGCTCCTGCTTTTTGTTCTTGAACTTCAGCGGCGGATACACCCACACATCATGCAACCACGCCATATACAGCGTGTCCCCGTCCTCAATACGAATCATGCATGAGTCCAGATATTGTTTGGCAGCGAACATATTCATGCCCACTGCCAACAATAGCAATATGTGCAGTAGTCGTTTCATCTATCAGGCTACTTGCAAATAGTATGCCAAATCAATAGTTCAGCGCAAACACAACACGTCCTGCCGACGGTTTACCCGTCACCATACAGGTACCCGGTTCATTGTGATGACCCGGCAGGTCTGCCAACGGAATGCAACGGATCGTTGCTTTCGTCTCGTCCTTGATGCGTTGCTCGGTCTCTGCCGTTCCATCCCAATGAGCCAAGATGAATCCGCCTTTCTTCAACTCCTCTTTGAACTCCTCGTAACTGTTCACCTCACGGGTGTTGGCGATACGGAAATCGAGTGCTTTCTGAAGCAGGTTCTTCTGAATCTCCTCCAGCAGATCCTTCACTTTTGCTACGATTCCATCGATAGAAATCGTCTCTTTGGTCTGCGTGTCACGGCGTGCGATCTCAATCGTGTTGTTCTCCAGATCACGACCGCCCATGGCCAGACGAACCGGCACACCCTTCAACTCGTAGTCCGCGAACTTATATCCCGGCGTATACTTCTCTTCGGTATCCAACTTAACACGTATACCGAGCGCTTTCAACTCGTCTGCGATCGGATTCAACTTAACGAGCAGTTTGTTCAGGTCCTCCTCTTTCTTAAAGATCGGCACAATAACAACCTGAATCGGAGCCAAGTGCGGCGGGAGTACCAGACCGTTGTCATCCGAGTGCGTCATGATCAGCGCACCCATCAGACGGGTCGATACACCCCAACTGGTCGCCCATACATACTCGTACTTATTCTCCTTGTTGAGGAACTGTACATCAAAACTCTTGGCGAAGTTCTGTCCCAGGAAGTGACTCGTACCTGCCTGCAGCGCCTTACCGTCCTGCATCATGGCTTCAATACAATAGGTATTGATAGCACCTGCAAAACGCTCGTTCGGGCTCTTCACTCCCTTCACAACCGGAATAGCCATCACGTTCTCCGCGAAGTCCGCATAGACATCCAACATCTGACGTGCGTAGTCCTCTGCCTCCTCTTTGGTAGCATGTGCCGTGTGACCTTCCTGCCAGAGGAACTCCGCCGTACGCAGGAACAGACGGGTACGCATCTCCCAGCGCATCACATTACACCACTGGTTGCACAGAATCGGCAGGTCACGATACGAACTGATCCAGTTCTTATACGTACTCCAGATGATGGTCTCGGAGGTCGGACGAATGATTAATTCTTCTTCCAAACGTGCGTTCGGATCAACCACCACACCCTTTCCGTTCGGATCGTTCATCAGACGGTGATGGGTCACCACCGCACACTCTTTGGCAAAGCCCTCTACGTGCTCCGCCTCACGACTCAAGAACGATTTGGGGATCAACAGCGGGAAATACGCATTCTTCACACCCTGCTCTTTGAATCGACGGTCTAACTCGGCCTGAATAGTTTCCCAGATAGCATAACCGTACGGTTTGATCACCATACATCCGCGAACGGCGCTCTGCTCTGCCAAATCCGCCTTCACCACCAGTTCGTTGTACCACTTTGAATAGTCCTCACTACGAGGAGTCAGTTTCTGATAATTTGCCATATCGATGTATTCAATTTTTCGAAATCGGCTGCAAAGGTACAAAAAAATTTGCATATGTGCAAGAAAAGTTGTAATTTTGCAGCGCAAAATATACGTGTATGAAAGTTAAATATCTTATTCTCGGCTTCGTTATGTTAGCCTCGTGTACCACAAAAAGTCCGATGAAACCGGACGATTCCGAACCGCTTGGTGTGCAACAAGCAGCTGCTCTATGGACCGAACAGGATGGCACCCCGGAAGAGTTCAACCAACTTGTTGCGGACTATTATTGCCAAACAGACAGTGAACGGCTGGCTCTGTACGAGTCCCTAAGCCGCATCTTGGAGAACGTCTATCAGTCGGCTGACATGCTGACCGTGGAGTTACTGCGCCCGACCCAACTGACCAATGCCGCCGAACCGAAAGCAACCGATTGGATCATGTCCGGTTACAGCCCGCTGGCCCATTTCTCAGACGACATGTTCGCCAACAAACTGGCGTTCATCACCATCATCAATTTCCCACACTACTCGCTGGAGCAGAAGAACACGCTCGGCAAGCAGTGGACGCGGCAACAGTGGGCGTATGCGCGCATGGGAGATGTATTCACCACCCGCGTACCGGCAGAAGTCAATACCCGCATGGCACAAGCACTCGCCGACGCAGAGAACTACATCGCGGACTATAACATCTACATGGGTAACCTCCGCACGGAAGACGGCCGGCAGTTATGGCCCCAAGACAAGATCCTGCTCAGTCACTGGAACCTACGCGACGAACTGAAAGCACTCTACCAATCGGACAACCTGGAGTCCAGAGGCAAGAACCGGGAGATGCAGGAGATGATCTATCAGGTCATGACCCGCATTGTGAACCAAACGATCCCGCAGGCAGCGGTGAACGGCAGTGACTATATCTGGCAGCCGTACGCACAGACCTCCGACGCGGCAGAGCCGTACACGCGTTATCAAAAGATACTCAATATCGCGCACGCCTATAGGGCAGAAGATGCATACTGTCCGACGGCTCCGACCGGTATCCAGCGTAACTTCGAAGAAGGAGTCGAGATCCCTGCTACCGAACTGGATAGTCTGTTCCGCGCGTTGATCAGTTCCCAACAGGTAGGACAGGTAGCAGCGCTCATCCGTGAGCGCTTGGGTCGCGACCTGCGTCCGTACGATATCTGGTACGACGGCTTCAAGGCGCGTGCTGCCCTCAATGAAGACGAACTGTCTCAACAGACACGCCAACTCTATCCCGATGCCAATGCGTTTGCGGCCGACATGCCGCGACTGCTGCAACAGATGGGTTTCTACTCCGAAGACGCGCGTAACATAGCGCATCATATCGCTGTTGAACCCGCACGCGGTTCCGGTCACGCATGGCCTTGTCTCGGTTGCAAAGAGGATGCTCGTCTCCGCACCCGTATTCCGGCTTCCGGCATGGACTATAAGGGATACAACATCGCCGTGCATGAGTTCGGACACTGCGTGGAGCAGGTACTCGATATGTACTATATTGACCACTACATGCTCTCCGGTGTGCCCAACACGGCCTATACCGAAGCAAGCGCTTTCTTGTGGCAACACCGCGATCTGCAGTTACTGCCGGGAGCGAAAATGGGAAATGGTATCAACAACCCGAACGAGGTGTTCGATCAGTTCTGGTCGATGTACGAGATTATGGGTGTGAGTCTGGTGGATATGCGCATGTGGCAGTGGATATACGCCCACCCGAAGGCAACTCCGGAAGAACTGTGTAACGCAACCCAACAGATCGCCAAAGAGGTTTGGAACGAATACTACGAACCGGTTCTGGGCGAACACGACTGTATCCTGCTGGCTGTCTATAGCCATATGGTGAATGCACCGATGTACCTGCCCAACTACCCGCTCGGACATATCGTGCAGTTCCAATTGGAAGAGCACCTGGCGAAGTGTAAGACACAAACGGAATTCGCGCAAGAGTATGCGCGTATCTATCGATTAGGTCGGTTGACTCCGAAAGAGTGGATGATAGAAGCGGTGGGCGAAGCACCGTCCATTGAACCTATCCTTCGCGCAGTGGATACGATTTGCGCAGCGACTCAAAACCCGTAGGATGGGATTTGAGTTGAGAAGAGATACGGGAGATCCAGCCGGGAGCTGAATCTCCTTTTTCTTTTGAGATGACGAGATCGCGAGACTTCGACAGATCGATTCGCTTGTAACCGAATATTCTTGCGATTTCATCGAGACACATCTGACTCGCATTGCGTTTGCCTTCTACACTGTAGCCGGCAATATGCATCGAGGCGAGTCGGGCTTTGGCCAACACCTCAGCGTTGATGTCCGGCTCGTTCTCCCAAGTGTCCAGTATATAAGGATGCCCGCTACTGAGCAAAGCCTGCTCATCGACGATGCCTCCACGGGCTGCGTTGATAATGAGTGCCCCGGGCTTACATTGCTGCAAGAATGTCTCGTCACACAGATGATACGTGCTCTTATCCAAGGGTGTGTGGAACGTAATGATATCGCTGTTTTGTGCGATCTCATCGAGCGAGACACCGATACCTTTCGGCGGATCATTGAGCAAGACCTTTAAGCCTCTCCGCTCCGCCATCTGCGCTACCAGCGAGCCAACATGTCCTACTCCGACTATACCGATTGTTCCTTTAGCGTTAGCTTCATTAATCGCTTCCTCTACGTAGTCACACACAGCTTGCGCATTGCAACCGGGACAGGATATCCAGCGAATACCCTGCCGGTCACAGAATTCGGTATCGATATGGTCAAAACCGATGGTGGCGGTGCAGACCAGCCGCACCTGCGAACCCGAGAGAAGGGATTTGTTCACCTGCGTACGGGTTCGCACCACCAACACGTCTGCATGATTCACCGCTTCCGCATCGATTTGTTCCGGTTTCAACGGACAAATATCAACCTCCGGCCATTCGCATCGAACAGCCTCTACCAGAAACGGAATATGTGCGTCAGTAATAATGAGCATTAGCCTTTAGCCAATAACCCTTAACCGTTATATTTGATGTTATCAATCAGGCGAACCGGCCCGCAATAAACGGTTACACAGCCTATAGCGTGGTCGAAGGTATCGGTCGGCAGGAGCGTCGTCTGGTCCACAATCTCGTAGTACTCCACTTCCAATCCTTCAATCGCATTGATCGTGTCGATCACGCGCTGTTGTACCTTTGCGACGGTGGCACCGTCCTCTTTCGCCCATTTCAACGACTCAAAAAGGGTCTTGGAGATACCGAGTGCGGTTTGTTTTTCTGCCTCCGACAGACGCTCGTTACGGCTGGAAAGAGCCAAACCGGACGCTTCACGTACAATTGGACAGCCAATGATCTTCAGATCACCGAACGTACCGGCCAACGAACTGCGTTCCACCATATGGTGAATGATCGCCAACTGCTGAAAATCCTTCTCGCCAAAGTAAGCCTTGTCCGGCTGTACGAGATAGAACAGACGGCTGACCACTTGCACCACGCCGTTGAAGTGACCCGGACGCATCTTTCCTTCCATCACTTGGTCCAATCCGGCAAAATCGAACTCGAACGTGGTGTTCATCTCTTCGGCCGAATACATCTCCTCAGGGGTCGGAGCGAACACAAAATCCGCACCGATCGTCTCTAACAGTTCCGCATCGCGTACAATGTTACGCGGGTACTTGGCCAGATCCTCTTTGTTGTTAAACTGGGTCGGGTTGACAAACACCGAGACGAAGCACACATTGTTCTCCGCCACCGCACGGCGAACGAGCGATGCGTGTCCCTCATGCAAGGCACCCATGGTGGGCACCAAACCGATTGTTTTCTGTTGCGTTTTGCAAGCCTTTACAATAGATTGTAACTCTTGCTTGGTAGTAATAATTTGCATATAAAAAAGCTCTAAATAGTGTCAGTTTTTCAAAAAAACATGCAAAGTTACTGCTTTTTTCCGTATTTTGCAAGCAAAATCGCTTAATTTTGCATATTTTTTTTGCATATATCAATTTTTTTTCGTAACTTTGCACCACGAATAAAATGTACTCATGCCTATGAAAGATCCGAAACGTATCCTTTTTATCTCGCAAGAGATATATCCATACATTGCGGAAGAGACGCCGACACGTCTTTTGAACCGCCAGTTACCGGAGTACTTCCAGGGGCATGGTTTTGAGACCCGCACGTTCATGCCTAAGTTCGGTGAGATCAACGAGCGTCGCAACCAGTTGCACGAGGTGATTCGTCTGTCCGGTATGAACCTGATCATCGAAGATGCAGACCATCCGCTGCTGATCAAGGTCGCTTCTATTCAGTCCGCACGTATCCAGATTTACTTCATTGACAACGACGATCTGTTCCACCGCCGCAAAGGTGTGATGGATGAGAACGGGGTCGAGTATGCCGATAACGATGACCGTGTCATCTTCTACGCCCGTGGTGTGATTGAGACGGTGAAGAAGTTACGCTGGACACCGGATGTGATCGTTTGTTCCGGCTGGATGAGCGCGTTAGTTCCGCTCTATCTGAAGCGTGCGTTCAACGACGAACCGTTCTTTGCCAACACCAAGATCGTGCTGTCGCTGGACGACAACGAATACAAGCAACCTTTCACGACCAAGTTTGCAGATAAGTTACGTATCAACGGCATCAGCAACACAGATGTGCGCTCAATTGCCGGTTTCCCGGTGGGATACGAGGAGTTGATGCGTCTGGCTGTTGATTTCTCAGATGCCATCGTCTATGCGACACCGAAGGTGAACCAGCGGATCATGAATTATGCGGAGACGAAAGGCAAGCCTATTCTGCCGTACGTAGAGACGGAAGATCTGACGGCGGCTTGCAAACGTCAATGGGAGTTTTACCACCAATTACTGTCGGAGGGAAAAGAAGAGAATGCGTAAGCGGTTTTCGTGGATAGTGTTTCTTTGTGCGCTGGTATGCGCTTGGACAAGTTGTAAGAATGATGTAGCCAATACCGGTCAATCCGTACTGGGCGAGGAAGATGCGATCATTGTGCTCGCAGACACGTTCTCTTTCAGTTCGCGCATTGACAGTTGTGCAGCGATCATCTCGCAAGCAGACTCGTTCCTGTTGGGCGAGTTGGAAACCGACTACGGCCTGCTGCGCGCGTCTATTCTGACCCAATTGGCTTGCCCGGAAGGGTATCATTACCCGGCTGACTTCTCGGTAGATTCGGTCGATTCGATCTGTCTGTTTATGTACTACTCCAGTTGGGTAGGCGATGCCAATTCGCCGATTGCGGTTAATGCGTATATGCTGGATAAGAAAACATTCCGCTACAACAGCACCTACCCGACCGACCTGAACATAGACGACTACTGTTCCCGCGACAAGAGTATTCTGTGCAATCACCGCATTGTGGTGGCATCCGAGAAACTGGATTCGGTCCAGAACAGCAGCGGCAAGTATATCCCGATGGTGCGCATGCGCGTCAATGATGATTTCACCCGCGAGTTCGCCTCGATCCAATCGTTTGACGACCAGGATGCTTTCAACGAACTATTCAAAGGCCTGCTGATTGAGACTTCGTTCGGTTCGTCCACTATGCTCAATGTGACAGACATCGCATTAGGTGTGTATTACCATTTCTCGTACAACAAGGCCGGACGGGATACCATTGTGAACGACATGAAGGCGTTCTACGCCAACTCGGAGGTGCGCACCGTCAACCACCTGTACTACCAGGACAAAGCTCAATGGTTGGATGAGTTGAAACAAGACTCCGACACCTATAATTATATTATCGCGCCCGCGGGCGTGTACACGCGTATGAGTTTCCCGATGGCTCAGATAGCCGATTCGATCATCGTCCAGATGCGCGATCCGGTCACAGGAGATACGGTCAAACGTCCGTACGTTAACAAAGCGCAGGTACGCGTGAGCGTGGAGAACGTGTTCAGCGGTTCGAAGTCTGAGATCACACGCAACGATTGGTTACAACCATCCGACTATATGCTGCTTATCAAAGAGAGCAGTATGGAGCGGTTCTTTGCCGAGAAGGAGTTACCGACTGACACCTGTGCACTGCTGGGTCAGTTGACCCAAGACAAGGATGCGGACGGTAACACGATCTATTACTACTCGTACGACATGTCGGATTTCATCTCCAATTGGGTCCGCGACCGCATGTTACCGGAGAATCAACGCAAATACGCGTCCGATGAATCCGTGCTCAACATGCTCTTGGTACCCGTATCTGTCGGCACGTCCACCTCCTCCAGCACGACCGTTGTCTCGTCGGTGCGTCAGCAACAGACGATGTCAGCGACCAAGATCAAGTCTGCCAAGAACGGCATGCAACTGGAAATGGTTTATAGCGGGTTCTGATAAAGGCGAAAGGCTAGAGGCAAACGGCTAAAGGTATTAAAAAACGCGAGGGTTAACCCGCGTTTTTTAATTGTACCAATTTCTCGGTTCGCAGTTTCTGAGCTGCATATTCCTTGGTGACGGTGAAGGATTGTGATTGACCGAGCTTCTTATGGTTCGGCATTTCGAACATGAGGTCCGTCATCACCGTTTCCATCAACCCTCTCAGACCACGTGCGCCCAACTTGTACTCCAGCGCTTTATCTACGATGAAATCGAGTGCTTCGTCGTCAAACGTGAGCGACACACCGTCCATCGCCATCAGTTTCTTGTACTGCTTGGTCAGGGCGTTCTTCGGTTGGGTCAGAATGTTACGCAGTGCCTCTCGGTTGAGCGGCTGTAAGTAGGTCAGTACCGGCAGACGGCCGATGATTTCGGGGATAAGACCATAGGACTTGAGATCTTGCGGTGCGATGTATTGCAGCAAGTTATTCTTATCCACCTGTGCGGACTGCTGCTGTGCGGCAAAACCGACCACTTGCGTATTCATTCGTTGAGAGATCTTCTGCTCGATGCCGTCAAAAGCACCACCGCAGATGAACAGGATGTTTTTCGTATCCACATGAATCAGTTCCTGATCCGGGTGCTTACGGCCACCTTGAGGCGGCACATTGACGATCGAGCCCTCCAGCATCTTGAGCAGACTCTGCTGCACGCCCTCTCCGCTCACGTCGCGGGTAATAGACATGTTCTCCGACTTACGGGCGATCTTGTCTATCTCGTCGATGAACACGATACCGCGTTGTGCTTTCTGCACATCGTAGTCCGCATCCTGGAGCAGACGGACGAGGAGCGACTCAACGTCTTCTCCCACATAACCGGCCTGCGTCAGAGCGGTTGCGTCACCGATAGCGAACGGCACTTTGAGCATCTTGGCGATCGTGCGGGCGAGAAGCGTCTTGCCGGTTCCGGTAGAACCTACCAGCAGGATGTTACTCTTCTCTATCTCCACATCGTCATTGCTGATCTCCTGCAGCACCCGTTTATAGTGGTTGTAAACGGCTACCGAGAGGAAGCGTTTGGCGTCATCTTGTCCGATGACATACAGGTCCAGGAAATCCTTGATCTCTTGCGGGGTCGGCAGATTGGACAAACTCAGTGAATCGTCTTTCTTCTCTGTCTTCTTCGGCATGGTAGCCAACATCTTATGTCCCGCCTCAATGCACTCATGACAAATGAGCGCATCGTTATCCAGACCGGAGAACATCTCGGGCATAGGACGTCCGCAGAAACTGCAGGTATTTTCGCGTTTTCTCGCCATTATGCTTTTTTCGTATAAACCTTGTCTATCATACCGTACTCCAGTGCCTCAGCGGCCGTCATCCAGTGGTCACGGTCGGCATCCTGACGGATCTGCTCAATGGACTTACCGGATTTATCGGAGATGATCTGATAGAGTTCTTCCTTGAGTTTGAGAATCTCTTTGGCTGTTATCTCAATATCGGACGCTTGTCCCTGAATGCCGCCTAAAGGTTGATGAATCATGACGCGGCTATGCGGCAGCGCTGCGCGCATACCTTTCTCGCCGGCCACCAGCAGCACCGCTCCCATCGAGGCAGCGAGTCCTGTGCAGATCGTCGCTACGTTCGCTTTGACAAACTGCATGGTGTCGTAGATACCGAGTCCGGCATACACAGACCCGCCCGGGGTATTGAGATAGAGATTGATATCGCGCTCACTGTCCACGGAGTCCAGATAGAGCAGCTGGGCCTGAATGACATTAGCCGTGTAGTCGTTCACCTCGGTGCCGAGGAAGATCACACGGTCCATCATCAGACGGCTGAACACATCCATCTGCGTCACATTCAGTTGACGCTCCTCCAGGATAGTGGGCGATATATATCCGCCGCTCGCGCGGGTCTGATCCATGCTGCGAGACATGATGTGCTCAACATGCATGGAGTTCAAACCCTGCGAAACTGCGTATTTCAAGAAATCGTTCTGCATTACTTAGATGCTTTTTTCTCTGCGCGCTTAGCGAGTGCCTGTTGGATATCGTAAGCAATCGGTGAAGCGATGAACAGAGACGAATAGGTACCTACGATCACACCCATGAGGAGTGCAAACACGAAACCACGGATGGTCTCACCACCGAAGATAAAGATAGCGAGCAATACAACGAACGTACTCATAGAGGTCGAGAACGTACGGCTGAGCGTGTTGTTCAACGCGTCGTTGATGTTCACTTTCTTCTCACGTTTCGGATAGAGCGTATTGTACTCACGAACACGGTCGAAGATGACCACGGTATCGTTGATAGAGTAACCGATAACAGTCAGGATAGCTGCGATGAACGCCTGGTCAATCTCCATGGAGAACGGCATGATCTGGCAGAGGATCGCATACAGACCCAAGATGATGACGGTATCGTGTGCCAAAGCGGCGATAGCACCAACCGAGTATGCGAAGTTGCGGAAACGTGCCAAGATATAAAGGAAGATCACTAACAACGCAGCGAGCACAGCCCAAACGGCGTTGGTCTTGATGTCGTCTGCGATAGACGGACCTACCTTCTGGCTCGAAACGATACCGATCTGCTCCTCGGTGTTGCTGAACTGATGACGTGCAGCCTCCTCGTCTTGGAGGAACTCTTGTGTCAAGAACGGCTTGCAACCTATGAACAGCAGCGAGTCAACAGCCTCGTCAGCCTCAGCGCTCTCCTCGTGAATGAGGTAGTTGGTCGAAACACGTACCTGGTTAGCCTCGTTACCGAACGTGATCACGCTCAACGAGTACTCCTGCGGGTTGATCACCTGAGCCAGGTTGTCGTATACCTCTTGACGCAACGAGAAGTCTTTGTTCGAAGCAGCCAAGGAGTCGGTGAGGTTCTTGTCAAAACGTACGACGTAGTTACGTCCACCGGTGAAGTCGATACCGAGGTTCAGTTTACCGAAGATATGCGGCTCCAGACCGAGCAATGCGAAGATGATAACCCCACCCGATACGCAGTAAGCGATCTTACGTGCTTTCACGAAATCGAAGTGGATGTTCTGGAGGAAGTTCTTCATCAGCGCGGTGGTGAAGCTCAACTCTTTAGCGTTCTCACGCTTGCAGTAGTCATCGAGCAACAGACGCGTGATGAACACAGCCGTCAAGAACGAAGAAACGATACCGATCATGTAAGTAACAGCGAAGCCCTTGATCGGACCCGAACCGAAGATAGCCAGGATGGCACCGGTCAGGAACGAGGTTACGTTGGCATCGACGATGGCACTGATAGCGCCCTTGAAACCGTCTTCCACTGCCTTACGCATACCCTTACCGAGACGAAGTTCCTCTCGGATACGCTCGTAGATCAGCACGTTCGCATCGACCGCCATACCCATCGTCAAGACGATACCGGCGATACCCGGCAGGGTCAGAACGGCGTTGAACGAAGCCAGGATACCAACGAGCAAGAATACGTTACATACCAACGCAAAGTCGGCAATCAGACCCGGGATGATACCGTAGTAGAACAGCATATAGATCAGGATGAGCAGGAAGCCCAGGGCGAACGACCACAGACCGGCCTCAATCGACTCACGACCCAGAGACGGACCAACCACACTCTCCTCGATGATACGAGCAGGAGCCGGCATCTTACCGGACTTCAAGGTGTTAGCCAAGTCCTTTGCCTCGTCTACGGTGAAGTTACCGGTGATCTGGCTACGACCGCCGGAGATCTCGTTTTGTACCGTCGGGAACGAATATACATAGTCGTCCAGAACGATAGCCACCGATTTGCCGATATTATCATGGGTAATTCTCTGCCATTCTTTAGCACCCTCGGTGTTCATAGCCATCGACACCTCAGCGTTTGCGCTGTATTGCGAGAACTCGGCGCGAGCGTCAGTTACGACGTCACCCTCGAGGCTTGGGCGACCGTTCGGTTTAGCCTTGAGTGCGATCAGCTGGAAGTACGAACCGGTCGAATCCGGTTTAACGGTCCAGCGGAAACGTACGTCACGCGGCAGGATAGCACGAGCGGTCTGCGAAGCGAGCATAGCGCTCACCTTAGCGGTATCTACATAGTGTACACTACCTACGATCGGACCACGCACGGTCTGACCGGTAGCGGTGATATACGGGTTGAGGATACCGAAGAGCGGGTTTTGCTTCTTGTACTCAGCGCGCAGTTTAGCATCGTTGGTCTCCGGAGCTACCGAATCAGTAGCCATGCTCTCTACCAATGCGGCCAACTCTGCGTTCTCTTCTGCTGCAGGAGCAGCCTCAGCCTTCGTCTCTTCTGCTTTCACCTCTTCTACTGCCTCTTCTTGCGGAGCCGCAGCTGCGAACTCACGGTTGATCTGCATCAACTTCGGCATCAACTCAGCAGCCTCATAGGTCTCCCAGAACTCCAAGTTAGCGGAACCCTGGAGGAGCTTACGAACACGCTCCGGCTCTTTCACACCCGGAAGCTCGATCAAGATACGGCCCGGTTGTGCCAGTTGCTGGATGTTCGGCTGAACAACACCAAAACGGTCGATACGGTTACGGAGCACGTTGAACGAGTTCTGAATAGCTGCATCTACTTCCTCACGCAACACTTTCTCAATGTTCTCGTTGGTAGCATCCAGATCCTTATCTGCCAGTTTTTTCTGCAGTGCGAAACCGAAAACAGGAGACAACTGTACACCCTCACCACCGATCTCTTTGTACGATTGAGCGAACAGGGTTACAAAGTGGTCACCGCTGGATTTCTGTTTCTCACGAGCCGCAGCCATCGCCTTCAGATAGATCGAATCGGTGCTGTGGCCGCTCAAAGCGTCCAAGATGTCCGGTACCGAAACCTCCATGGTAACGTTCATACCACCCTTGAGGTCCAGACCCAAGTTGATTTCTTTCTCACGGCACTCCTTGAGCGTGTAACGCCACAACCATACTTTCTTGGTTGCAATCGAGTCGTAGTAAACGCTCTCCGAGGTTTCATTAGCTACTGCGTACTCTTTGGCCTTACCGTCATGGTAGTTCGTCACAAAAGAGAACGACAGATAAAAGGCGCATACCACTACAAGGCACACCGCCAAAATTCTAACAAGTCCTTTGTTTTGCATAATTTGTTTTTTATTTAATTTAGTTTAATTAGTATATGCAATTACATGCAATTTTCATGTGTACGCAACGCGTATATATGCGCACGACACACAAAAAGTGCGCAAAGGTACAAAAAAAAATTCATATACGCAAATAAAAAATAAAAAAATGCACTTTTTTCACCCTTCATCTTTCATCTTTCAACTTTTTTTTGTACCTTTGCGGCCAATTATGGAGACAGAAACCCAACCATTCAACTGGAATGCCGTCTATCGCAGGTGGATTTATATGGTGGTCGCAATAGCGGCCACACTGATGCTTCAGTACGCACCCGTTTTCTCGTTTCAGGAGGACACAGGGCAGATTTTCGTACGCAGTTTTACCATGAACCAGAAGACCATTCAGGTGTACCAGACGGATAAAGAGACCCATGTCAAAGCGGTAAAGGCTAAGATGTCCGTGAAAGGTCTGTATTACTGCTATTGGGCTATGCTCATCGGGTGTATTGCGTGCCTGCTGTGCTTCTTCAGTTGGCGCGGCCGGGTCCTCATCTCCTTTGTTACCGCCTTGATAGCCGGTTCGTACTACGTGCTGATGGCTTACTACGCCGTGAAGATATCCGACCAGCAGTTCGCCACGCTCTATCCCAATTGGCCTGCTGTCCTGCCGGCGATCACGTGCCAGATGATGCTGCTCACACGGCGCAACGTGATTAACGATGTCGATCAGGGATAAAACAAAATCAGGCACCCGTTTGGATGCCTGATTTTTTAGCTGTCAGTATTCAGCTTTCAGTTTTCAGATCAAAGTTGCGGACCTGCAGCAACGAGGGCCTTACCTGCTTCGTTCGACGTGTATTTGTCGAAGTTCTTGATGAAGCGAGCAGCGAGGTCTTTTGCTTTCTCCTCCCACTCAGCAGCGTCTTTGTAGGTGTCACGCGGATCGAGGATAGCAGGATCTACGCCCGGCAGAGCGGTCGGAACCTCGAAGTTGAAGAACGGAATCTTCTTCGTCGGAGCAGTGAGGATGTCACCACCGAGGATAGCGTCGATGATACCGCGGGTGTCGCGAATCGAGATACGCTTGCCTGTTCCGTTCCAACCGGTGTTAACGAGGTATGCTTTCGCACCGCTCTTCTCCATCTTCTTAACGAGCTCCTCTGCATATTTGGTCGGATGCAACTCCAAGAATGCCTGGCCGAAGCAAGCGGAGAAAGTCGGAGTCGGCTCGGTGATACCACGCTCGGTACCTGCCAACTTAGCCGTGAAACCGCTCAGGAAGTAGTACTTGGTCTGCTCCGGAGTCAGAATCGATACAGGAGGCAGAACGCCGAAAGCGTCAGCACTCAGGAAGATCACGTTCTTAGCTGCCGGACCTGCACTGATCGGGCGAACGATCTTCTCGATATGGTTGATCGGATAGCTTACACGGGTGTTCTCGGTGACGCTCTTGTCTGCGAAATCGATCTTGCCGTTCTCGTCAACAGTTACGTTCTCGAGGAGGGCGTTACGACGGATAGCAGCGTAGATGTCCGGCTCGGACTCTTTGTCGAGGTTGATAACCTTTGCATAGCAACCACCTTCGAAGTTGAACACACCTTGGTCGTCCCATCCGTGCTCGTCGTCACCGATAAGCAGACGTTTCGGGTCGGTAGACAAGGTCGTCTTACCGGTACCGGACAGACCGAAGAAGATAGCGGTGTTCTTGCCTTCCATGTCGGTGTTAGCCGAGCAGTGCATCGAAGCGATACCCTTCAGCGGCAGGTAGTAGTTCATCATCGAGAACATACCTTTCTTCATCTCACCACCGTACCAGGTGTTGAGGATAACCTGCTCACGGCTCGTGGTGTTGAATGCCACACAAGTCTCGCTGTTCAGACCCAGCTCTTTGTAGTTCTCTACTTTTGCCAACGAAGCGTTGTAGATCACGAAGTCCGGCTCGAAGTTAGCGAGCTCTTCCTCGCTCGGCTGGATGAACATGTTCTTTACGAAGTGAGCCTGCCAAGCAACCTCAACGATGAAACGAACCGCCATGCGGGTGTCTTTGTTAGCACCGCAGAATGCGTCAACAACGTACAGGTTCTTACCGCTCAACTCCTTGATAGCGAGCTCTTTTACCTTTGCCCAAACATCCTCCGACATCGGGTGGTTATCGTTCTTGTAACCCTCGGTGGTCCACCAAACGGTGTTCTTCGAGTTCTCGTCCATCACGATGTATTTGTCTTTCGGCGAACGGCCGGTGTAGATACCGGTCATTACGTTCACTGCGTTCAGCTCGGTGTTCTGACCTTTTGCATAACCGGTCAACTCCGGCTTGGTCTCCTCTGCGAACAGATACTCGTAGGACGGGTTGTGGGCGATGACTGTTGCGCCCTTGATACCATACTTGGTAAGATCTAATTCTTTCATGTTAAAAAATATTTAGTTGTTATTTTTATTATTTTTGTGATTCAATGATTTGCTCTTCTACGATCCGAACGGGGCACGGCATCACACCGGAACTCAGCATATTCGCCAAGTCGGCTGCCTCTTCTTCGGTGAAGTTACCGGTGATCTGACTACGCCCGCACTCAATCTCGCACATCACGGTCGGGTACGAATAGAGTTGACCGTCCACTACGATGCCGATCGATTTGCCGACGTTATCCCGGGTCAGGTACTGCCAGCACTTGGCACCCTCAGCGTTCATCGACAAGTCAATGACCGGTTCCGGACTCCACTTATTGTGCTCCACTTTGGCGGCGGTAATCACTTCTCCTCCCAGCGCAGCACGACCGTTGCGCATGGCCTTCAGGGCAATCAGGTGATAGTACGGCGCATCTTCGCGAGCCGGCTTGGCAGACCATACAAAACGCGCATCACGTTGCAGAATGTCGTTCGCCTCAGCACTCGTGAGCATGGCGCGGAGACGTGTCGTGTCGGACGCATGAACCAAACCCACAGCCGGACCGCGCATCGCCTCACCGTCTGCCGTCACGAACGGATTGAGCAGACCGATCAACGATTCGTCTCCGTTCGCGAGCAACACATCGTTCAGTTGCTTCAAACGCGGATACACTTCGCTGTTCTCGTAGGTCTCCCAGAACTCCAGACGACCTTTTGCCTGGAGCAAGCGGCGTACGCGTTCGGGATCTTGTACTTCGGGAATGATAGCGATGATCTGATTCTCATCGTTCACTTTGACAAATGCCTTCTTCGCACCAAACCGATCCAAACGACTCCATAGCACTTTGCACGAGTTGGTAATGGCTTCTTGCTCCGCCTCTTCCTGCGACGACTCATACCGGTTCAATCCGGCTTTGATGCCTGTCAAATCCGGTGCGAGGGTAACCACCATACCGCCTTTCTTTTCGACGGCAGCTCGAGCCGTCTCTTCGGTCGGTTGAGAGTTACACGAAACCATGCCGATAAGGCATGCTAAACCGGAGAATAACACTCCTGCGAAAATCGATTTTCTGGTCTTCATTTTTTTGTGCGCTTCTTAAGGCGCTACAAAATTACAACAATTTTTGCAAATACGCAAATATCAGGCTCTTTTTTTAAGAATTTTTCTTAAAATTGTGCATTTTGTTTAGCAAAACCGGCAAAAATGCCGTTTCACGGCGTCAGAACGGGGTATTTGGAGGGTGTATTTTTTTTGCATATATGAATAAAAAGTAGTACCTTTGCAGCGTCAAATAACAAGAGTATAAGTTATGAATTTCTGCTTTTAGGGGGTGTACCTACGGTGTTCTTCGTTCTTTTTCCGCAATTTTATGCGGATTCCTTGCAAAGTGAAATTTTTTTTGCCTGCTTCAAAAAAAGGGTCGTTTTTTTGTTGCACAATTCAAAAAAAAGTTGTACCTTTGCAGCCGCTAAGGTTTAACTGAAAAACAAGGAGTTATGAAAAACAGCAATTGGTTCAATAAAAGGACCCTTTTAATGGAGCAGCTTTCTGGCTTCGGAATGGTGGTCTGTTTGGTGTTTGTCGGAGCCTTTTTTGCGGGATATTATTCTGCGAGAAACCATTCTCAATCTTCTGATGAACAGGCTGTTACATCAACTCCTGTTGATGTGCGGGCCTCGTTGTTTCACAACCGAGACAGTGTGAACTATTACGCAGAGCGTGCCTATAAGTATGACGACCCGCAAGGTCAGTTTGTTGTGGGCGCGTGCTACTACTTGCGTAAGCAAGGCGACCTGCCCGACGACATTTATGTCGTCTCTCACAACGAAGCGGACTCGATGCTCATCTTCTCCGCCGCCCAAGGCTTTGAGCCCGCCATCAACCTCATCCACTGCCTCCACGCCAACAACGCCTGGCGGTGGGAATATTAACCCTTCTAAATCCGTAGTAATATGTATTCACTCAAGGATAAGGAAGGGACCATCATTAACAACGTCCGCGAAGATTTCTTCAAGGACTACGACTGCCGTAAACTCATCGGTAATATTGATTTTAGCGTAGCTATCCCACAGACAGGTAAGGAACTTTTCCCCGAAATCGAATATGTCTTATGGGCGGAGGCCAAGAAAGGCTCCCTTTCTAATTCCGCCTTCCATGACGCGTTCATACAACTTATCTTTACCATCGGTCGCGAGCGCACGTTTGACAAGAACCTGCCGCCTAAGTTCCTCGGTGCGTTTGACGCGGAGAAGATAGCCTTTATCCCCTTTAGCGCGGTAATGGAAGTCTTCTCTCAAAATGATTTCGACTGGACGGTTGCGCCCTCTGACCATGAGTCCAAAGAGTTCAAACAACTCAAAGAGATGGTCAAAAAACAGTTGACCGAGACAGGCAAAGAGAACGAGAACGTCTATTTCTTCAATTTCTTCAATGACAAGAAGGATCTGCAGCGTTTTATCAAACGTAACTTTGTCAGCGGTCGCGACAGCGTGCAACGCATGCGTATTACCTATAATAACTTCACGCACATATACGAGAAATGGCGCAAAGAGGTAATGCCGTCTATTGCCGTTAATTGGGATAATGCCAAGAAGAACGGACTGCTTGATGCGGACTTCTATCTGGCGGATATTATGTCCGGCGATAATGAAACGCTGCTTGAGAACCTGCATGTATTGCTCAAATCGAACCATTACGAATTGGACCGCAAGATAGACACCGATGGTCTTTGGGCGTCTAAGTCCGTGCCGTTCAATGATAATATGGCGGCGCACTCTCGTTTTTGGTCGAAATACACACGACCGCCTAAAAAGGAGTATTGGGATAAGATTGTGGAGCGCCGTGATTTATTGGTACCGCAGGACATCCGTGAGCGCAAAGGCAGCTACTTTACACCGCGTATCTGGGTGGAGAAAAGTCAAGAGTACCTCGCAAATGTGCTCGGTGAGGATTGGCAAGATAATTATTATATCTGGGACTGCTGCGCAGGCACGGGTAACTTGCTCGCAGGTCTTACAAACAAGTGGAATATCTGGGCTTCTACGCTCGACAAAGCGGACGTGGATGTGATGCACGAACGTATTGAGCACATGGGAGAGCGTTCCAATCTTCTCAAGGCACACGTCTTCCAATTCGATTTCCTCAACGGCGATTTCGCCGACCTTCCGAAGGGCTTAAAAGCCATCATCGATGATGAGGAGAAACGTAAACGCCTCGTTATTTATATTAATCCGCCTTATGTAGAAACAGCTGGTAAACGGAGTGGTATAAATATATCCAAAATACAAGGGTGGCATATAGAAAAAATAGCTCTTGCGCTAAGAGAAATATATGTACAATTTATTACGCGAGTTTATCAAGAAATCCCCTCCTGCATGCTTGCAGAATTTTCAAAGTTGAAAATTCTGCAAGCCGCGAATTTCGTGGATTTCCGAAACTATTTTGAAGCAAAATTAGAGAAAATGTTTGTAGTTCCTGCTGATACCTTTGATAATGTAAAAGGAAAATTCCCTATAGGCTTTAAAATCTGGAACACTTCAATTAAGGAAAAGTTTAATGATATATATACCGATGTATACATAGCAGATGGAACTTTATATGGACAAAAATTAATAAGCTGTGATGATATTAATCAGGTATATTTTAGTAAATGGGTAACAAATAATAAAGAGGAAAAGAAAAAATCTATAGCGTGGTTAGAAGGTATTACACGTAATGACTTCCAAGGAAAAAACAAGATTTGTTTACTAACATGTCAGAGTCCAAATAATTCACAACCAAGAGGAATTTATGTTGGTATAAATAATATATCAATAAGTATTGTGGGTTTTGCAGTTAGACATTGCATTGAAGCAACTTGGCTAAATGACCGCGACCAATTCTTGTATCCAAACGATGGTTGGAAATACGATAAGGACTTCCAATCCGACTGCCTTGCTTACACACTATTCCATGGACAAAACCGTATTTCATCCGAATACGGCATCAACCATTGGATTCCGTTCACGGAACAACAGGTAAACGCCCCCGATAACTTCCAATCCCATTTCATGTCGGACTTTATAGCCGGAAGACTAAAACCAACAACAGCCGACACGCTCTTTGGTGCGGAAGAAAGCCTTATCCCGACAGAGCCGATACAATTCACTCCGGCGGCACAAGCCGTTATGGAAGCCGGGCGTAAACTATGGGAGTACTACCTGCATAAGAAAGATAAAGAGTTATACGCAGAACCAGTAAATGTCAACGCCTCTTTCTATGACATCCGTGCCTACTTCCAGGGATTTGAGAACGGCAAGATGCGCAATAAGAGCGATGATGAGAAATACAACGAACTCCTCCGTGACCTGCGTACCTACCAGAAAGTGCTCGCCAAACAAATCGAGAAAAAGGTATACCTCTACGGCTTCTTGAAAGGCGAAGCACAAGTAGATCCTACCGAACGCCTGCATGAGTTAGAGCGCCAAAACGCGGAGCTCCGTCACCAACTCCAAGCACAACAAAAAGCTGCTGTTACCGTTCACATTGACCACTTGGATTCCCTCCATTTAGGGGACAATGTGGATAATAAATACAATTAAATCGCAAAATTATTTGCATATATCAAAAATTTGCAGTAATTTTGCACCCGCAATCGTCTCTCCGGACGTTAAATGGAGATTGACATATTCCTTTACCAACCAAGCGGCAAACTTAGATAACGAAAAGAAATATGTCCCATATATCCGTGCATGGATAGGTGGGGCATCGTTATGGGTTGCCGCCCTGGTTGGTTGTTCCACTTATCTATGCTTTTTATTTGAAGGAATATGAACAACGAAGACATCAAGCGACAAATAGTCGAAGCCCTTACAAGTGGAAAACTCCAACCTACAAACATTATTATTGGAGATCAAATCCAGCACCAACATAATATCGGTAAAGTAGAAGCCGGTGGTATTGGCGTTCAGATCATGCAACCCGGTATTACTAATTTGCCCCGCCCCAAGGAAAATGACTATAACGCTGTACGCGAGTATATCGAGGCGCGCAAACAGCAAGACGAGGTGTTCAAGAATTACTGCAAAAACCACAACCGAAAACAGATCTGTGAACGGCTTTCTGATGAGTTCGGATGGATTGTTGATGCCCACAATTTAGGTGTAAATTTGGGAAGAAATAGATAAATCTCCCCCTTACAATATACGAATTAAGCGACCGTTTTGGTCGCTTTTTTTGTGCAATTTTCATTAAGTCACAAAAGGTCACAAACAAGTCACAAATGTGCCTCATTTTATGCTCCTAAACCTCTACCTTTGCACCGGATTTGAGTTGTAGCAACGTCGCTGCACTAAAGATCCGACGCATATGAAACAAAACATTCAAACACTTCATCGTCCTAAACGCGAACCCCTTAACCGCACATGGTTTATGGCACGCGGCTGCAAACAAGTGCCGCCCGACCTCACCGGTGGCAAAATTCTCTGGGCACACCCCGACGGCTATTTCCTCAACCAGTACGGGCAAAAACTCAAACAAAACTACAGCCCGTCATCGCAAACAAGCCGGCCAAACATGCATTCGGCGTATCCTACTATGTACCATTACGGTAACAAACACTGCCACATCCTCATCTGCGTCACCTTCCACGGTCCGCGACCTACCGTCAACGGCATAAACTACGAGTGTGACCACATCAACGGGGATAAATTGGACTACCGCGCGTGCAACCTCGAATGGGTCACACCCGACGAGAACCGCAAACGTGCTAAGATCCTACGCGCCATGCGCGCTGCCGGAAACGACCCGCGCCAACTCTCTCCCGAACGGCTCAAGAACATCTTTTCCCGCTTCTCCCTCATGGATTGTGCAGCACAGATGGAATACGAGTGCACCCACCACATGGAGCTCTAGCTTGTTCCTTTTTTGACTAGCTTGTTCCCTTTTGTGCAAGAAAAGGAACAAGCCTATTACTAACCATTTAAAATTCAAACCATTATGGAAACTACCAATTTAAAAGAACTGCGTGAGTTACGCACCCAAGAAAAAGCCATCAAGGCACGTATCGACGAAATATCCACCGAGGCAACCAACGAAGCCGTTGCCATCCTTGCCGAAAAAGGCCAAGACCGCGGTGAGTTCGAGGTAGAAGGCGTAGGTAAGTTCCAACTCCAGCGCACCGATGTCTTCGACTTCTCCGACTACAACAAGTATAAGCAAGAACAAGCCGTCAAATGGCGTGAGAATGCCAAAGAGAAGGTCAAAGAGCAGAACCTCGTCAAGGCTCGCACCGCCATCATGAACGGCTATGTCAAGACCTTTGTCGAACTCTATCCCGACAAAGAACCCGACGAGATCAAACTCACCGTCAAAGTGATTTGATGTACAAAGTCACAATGTACAATGTACAAAGTGGAGAAAAGAAAAAGAAAAGTGCTCAAAAGAATAAAGAAAACTATGCAGAGAGTAGAATGCACCCCACTATGTTACACATAGTACCCCAAGCGGGTGCTTCTCTCTTCTTTTAAAAGATTTTTTATGGAAACAATAGATGATGTGCTCGAGAAACGCGACACGTTCGATATCCTGCTCAACAAAGTCCTCTATCCGATCAAACCGGAGTTCCGTGATGCAATCGGCTCTGCGCGCTTGTACTGGAACACACTCTCCTTGATGCGCCAACGGCAGATCTACTACACCCTCCGAGAACAAAAACAGCACGGAATACCCATCAAGGACAACCCGCGTTTCGCCATCGAAGACTGCATTGCGGTGCCCACCAACTGGAACGGTAAATCCGGTATCAACGACAAAATGAAGCACGAACGGATGGTCATCGCCAAATATGGTAGCTCGTACGGTTCCTATACGCTCTTGGAAGCTTGGCTCTTTGAGATGACCGACGCAACTGCCGCTAACTTCGATCCGGAAACCCTCAGCGGCAAAACCGCCGAGATGTATAACGCAATCAAAAA